>ENA-OZFV01000083-OZFV01000083.1-human-gut-metagenome-genome-assembly--contig:-NODE-83-length-58017-cov-7.411425_pt1 | contig 58017 bp, 50 predicted proteins | sample MGYA00245110_ERZ653645 | MGnify/ENA primary metagenome ERZ653645 (study PRJEB26926, sample SAMN06165144) | human gut metagenome | biome: ENVO:00009003; feature: ENVO:2100002; material: ENVO:00002003... | reverse complement strand
AGATGTAGCTCCGTCTCGTGGGCTCGGAGATGTGTATAAGAGACAGCCCCTATATTTTGCTGCGCAAAACACAGGGGGAGAGTGTGAGATGTATATCCCTTTCGCCTCTGCTCCGATGTTATTCAAAATGCCCCGCCATGTTACGGGGTACGGTAGGAGGGAGAGGGTTAAAAAGCACTAATATTTTAAACTTCTCCATTGCTGTGCCCCGTAGCATTACGGGGTGTGGCGTTAGCAATAGGGGAGGTGTCACGAAGTGACGGAGGGATTGAAAACGCCATCGTATCAGTCTGTTTATACCGGATATATTCCTTTCTCCCCTGACGTGTCCCGTAGCGTTACGGCGAACTGTGTTAGCAATAGGGGAATATACACGAACAATCCCCGTTAATTATCGACTGAGCCACAATCCTTACTGATTATCTACTGAACTCAAATATTGTGTATATTTAAAATGCTAAAAGCGTAATGCTTTATTATAAAAGTACTACGCTTTTTGCTTGCGGAAAGAGAGGGATTCGAACCCTCGGTACAGTTGCCCGTACAACGGTTTTCGAGACCGTCCCGTTCGGCCACTCCGGCATCTTTCCGAAATCCGACTGCAAAGATAACGTTTTTACCTGTCAACGGGCAAGTTTTGTTTCATTTTTTTGCCGCATCATTGAAAAAGTGCAACAAAATGATTAACGCGATAGATATCTGTATGTGCGCAAACGGAATTTAGCACACTCAAAAAAAGAGAGTATACAGTTGGTCCGCTGGGATACAGTCTCATCTCTCGTATGGAAGGCTCTGCCGGCAGGTGTGGTGTCGGAAGCATCGCGCTGAGGTCAGTGTCGTGCTTCGCCTTCCGGACAACGGCAGAGCGACCCGTCAGCCTGTTGGTACGCAATTGGATGGATTGGTTACTTCTCACGGGCTTCCCACAAGGAAGCCCGTGAGAAGTTGCCGTTCTGTATCAGAAGTTCAGTGCCTGTTGCATATTGCCAGCCAGCAGACAGGCTGTCTGACGGTCATATACAAAGTCCTCTCCTTCATTGTCGAAAGTATACACGGTTCCTTTTTCTGTTTCGAAATAAAACTTGCCGTGATAGGAAAAGTTGTTTACCGTTCCCATAACAAGTTCCGCAACAGTAAATTTGAAATCCCAGTAGCTGGTGGCGCCGCCGTCGCGTTTGTCTGTGGCACTCTTCTCCACATAAACGTGTTCACCGGCGAAGCGTATACTCTTCACAGGGCTGTCCATTTCTGTTTCAAGAGTTCCCACGGTGATGGCAATAAAATAGCGGTCACCGCTGAATTGGTTATACGGGCCTGTACGATACAGTTCCTTACCGCAGGCAGAAGTCGTAATTTTGAATTGTGGCATAATGTTATTTTGAAATTTGTGGCATCTGAGTGGATACAAAATCGTTCAGATGTCCAGGTTAATAAATCTGTTTTGTTTTCTGCATCGGCAGTTCCTCTTTCTTTGTATAAGAAAGAGATTGCAAAGTAAATCATTATTTTCCAATTCACTGTATGTTTTAAGTGAGAAGTGTTTGTTTTTTCTTCTTGCAGCCGTCTTTTTGCTTGGCAAAATAGAAGGAGATGTAAAAATACCTTCCAACCACCCTTTTGTATATTTGGAAAATGAAATCGTTCTGCTTCCCCACTCCTTACAACCATCGTTTGATTGTGCAGATAACCGTTGTCTTCGTATATATATGTATCGGTGTACGGGTTGTGGAAGCGGATTTCTGTTACAGCGTATGTTGTTATTCGTTTACAATATCGTGAAATAGTTTCATCCATTCAGCCATGATTTTGTCTTTGCTGAATCTTTTGGCATTTTCTTTGGCTTTTTCTCCCATGATTTTCCGGCGTTCCTCGTTTTTTATCAGTAAGAGAATTTTCTCTGAGAGCAGTTCTAGGTTTCCCATGGGGACGAGTATGCCGTCCTCGTTGTTGCGGATGATATCTTTGGGGCCGCAAGGAGTATCGAAACTGATAACAGGTAGGCCGGCACTTTTTGCTTCCACAATGGCCAATGGGAATCCTTCGTAGCGTGAGGAGAAGACGGCAAAAGAGGATGAAAGATAGTCCTTGGATAAATTAGGGGAAATGCCATCCAGAAAAACAGAGTTCTTTAGTCCTAATTCATCGATTTTCTTCGTAAGTAAAGGTCGTTGACTGCCTTCTCCGATGATATGAAGTGTCCAATCTGTTGTTTCTTCAGCCACTTTTTTCCAAATTCGATACCAATTTATATTTTGATGCGTTCTCCGTATCGTATAGTGAGCATGAGTTTCTCCTGTTTTGAGGCTTAGCAACGTAACCTGCGTGTTGCTACGGAAGAGTAAAATTTCTTTCCAATCGTCCTTTTGTTTATTAATAAAAATTAGGTTTTATTACAATTCTCGGCCTCTTCGGCAATCTCACTACCTACGATAGAAAAAATAACTCAGCCGTTTGAAAAAACGGAACCGGCTTCAGTTTTTTCTTTCCTACCGACAGTTTTTGCCTTTTGCATACGAAAAAAGGCAGTAGAGTCACCAGTGTTTACGCCCTTCTGCCTTTCTGTCGTAAAGATACAGCTCTTTTTGTCGAAATCCAAATTTCGTTTCACGAATATTAACTAAATAGCAATATACCTTTCTTTCCGAATTTCTGAATTTTATAGACAAAATTTGATAGATGATTCGGTATGTATTCGAGGAATGGGATTTTTGCTTCTTTTTCGCTGTGATGATGTTCAATCCTTTTCATGTAGTGGCCTGATTTTCGGAAAAATCATTGAATTTATCCAAATTTGTTGGTCATAGTCAATATTTGAAAAATATTGTGTCAGTAATTGATAGATTTTGGCTACTTTTGCAAATGAAATGAAAACGGTCCTATCGGAAATAGTGAATGTTTTTTGGGAGGATAGGGGCGTTGGATCAGCATGGGGCTTGTTGGAGATGAGTAGTCGAGTTTGGAGATGATTCTGTAATGTAGGGAAGTAAAACAGCTTATTGGTCTTTTGGTTTAGGCTGTTGATTCATAAAAGATGCAGTTGTTGTGAGGATCGGGCCTTCGAAAAAGAAAAGAAGGTGCGATCGGAACATTTCTTGTATATGTGGATGGTATATTGAGCTAAACCACCGTTCCTGAGTGAACACGAATAAGGTTGGGACGGCGTTTGAAGATAATGTATAGAGAGGATACAATTAAATTTAGAGAGATTGACGGGTATGTTTGGGGTGTTGCTAACGAATGTGTTTATTTACCACCGTATGTGTGTTGTCCAATGATTGATAGATAAGAAATTTATGGATACAACCTCTTTGAATAACAGACGTATTGCTAAGAATACATTATATCTTTATGCTCGTATGGTGTTTAATATGGGGATTTCTTTGTATACGTCCCGCATCATTTTGAATACCTTGGGTGTTGAGGATTTTGGTATCTATAGCGTGGTCGGTGGTGTGGTCTTGATGTTTGCCTTTCTGAATAATGCTTTGACCGCGGCTGTACAAAGATTTATTTCCTTCGAGTTGGGCAGAGGTTTTTCAGATCGGTTGCAGCGTGTTTTTTGTATGAGCGTGAATATACATGCTGTTCTGGCCATTATGATTACGATTCTATGTGAAACGGTTGGACTGTATGTGTTCTATTCCTATTTGAAAATTCCGGCAGAACGCATGGATGCGGCTTTTGTCGTTTTTCAGTGTTCCTTGATTTCTTTTGTTATCAGCATTTTACAGGTTCCTTTCATGTCCTCGATTATCGCTCATGAAAAGATGAGTGTGTTTGCCGTAGGTTCGGTGGTGGAAACTTTGGCGAAATTTTTGGGAGCTGTCGCCTTAAGTTATTGGGCTGTGGATAAGTTGGAAGCGTATGCTTGGATTCTGCTGTTGATTGCAATGGCGATGGCTGTGTTTTATCGGTATTATGCCCTGAAAAAGTTTCAGGAATGCAAATATAAGCAGATGTGGGACGGTGGACTGGCAAAAGAAATGTTGGGTTACTCCAGTTGGTCTTTATTCGGTGGAATTGCTGTGGTTGCATCTAGTTATGGGATAAATATTCTGTTGAATATCTTTTTTGGCCCGGTGGTCAACACGGCTCGTGGCATAGCTTATCAGGTGAATACGGCAATTACGTCTTTGTATTCGAGTTTTTTGCAGGCGGTCAATCCGCAAATTGTGAAACAGTATTCTTCGGGTAATCTCCGCTATATGCAGCAATTGGTCTATGGCAGCTGTCGGCTGACTTATCTTCTGGTCCTTTTGTTGGGTATTCCGGTTTGTCTGGAGACGGAGAAAATTCTTTATCTCTGGTTGGGACAGGTCCCTGAGTATACGGTCATCTTTTGCCGTTTGGTCTTAATTGCAACGTTGGCGGATTGTATTTCCATGCCGTTGGTTGCTGCGGTCAATGCAACCGGAAAAATCAAGAAGTATCAGGCTTTTGTGGGGACGGTTCTCTTTTTGAATTTGCCCTTGTCCTATATTGTCTTGAAGATAACGGGAATACCGCAATACAGTTTTTATGTAGCGATATTTGTAGCATTCTGTACAGCGCTGGTCCGGTTGTGGTTTTCCAAGAAGTTGTTATCTCTTTCTGTGCATTATTTTTTAAAGGAGGTGGTATACAGAGTTACCTTGGTTACTTTGTTTTCGTGCATTTCCTTTGTGATACCCTATTATATGCCCGATAATGCAGTCGGATTCTGTGTCAGCATGTTGGGGGGACTGATTATTACGGGAGGAAGTATATGGTGCTGGGGAATGACTCCCGGTGAAAAACAAATGGTGTTAGATAAGATTAATAAAAGGAAACAATGATGATAAGAACTTTGCTCAGAAGAATGCGGCATCATTACAGATTACTTCGTCTGCAGCGCCAATTCAGGCGGAATGGATTGGAAATGCATTTGCCTTTTTCCGATTTTAATGAAACCCATCTTGTGTATACACCGCCTGTTTATATAGGACCGGATGCCTGGTTGGAGTTGAGGGGTAAACTGCATATTGGAAGTGGGACAATTATAGGACCGCGATTGAAAGTCCACACCTCCAATCACCGGTGGCAAGGAAATATGTTGCCCTATGATGATGTGTATTTGGTTAAGGATGTCATCATCGGTGAAAATGTTTGGATTGGATCGGATGTGTCCATTATGCCTGGGGTGACGATAGGAGAAGGTGCCGTCGTTGCGGCATGTTCTTGCGTGACCAAAGATGTTCCGCCGATGGCATTGGTCGGAGGCAATCCGGCTGCAATTATCAAGTATCGGGATGCTGCTCAATATTTTGAGTTGAAGCAGAAGGAGAAAATATATTTGACATTAAAGCAACAGGGTAAAACAATCGTAGATGATGAAAAAAGATGTTGTAAGGTTGAAAAATAAAATGAAAAGATTGGTATTGAAGGTTTGCAATACAATCAGTTATTTATTGGCAGACAAGAACAAAAGATTGGTGATCAATGCATGGATGACAATGTATTGGGAAAAGCCGTGTCATTATAATTTGGGAGATGAATTAAATTTCTATATATTAAAATCTCTGACTACTTATAAACTGTATAACCATCGGGACATTTTTGGTTTTTCTGTAACGAATTATGGATGTATCGGGTCTTTAATCGATATAGGCTTTTTAAATAATCACACAATAATATGGGGTTCTGGTGTTATGATAGGAAAAGGAAATCTAAATTATAAACCATTGAAGGTTTGTGCCGTAAGAGGAAAATTGACGCGAGCATATCTGCTGAAACAAGGGATAGACTGTCCGGAAGTTTATGGCGATCCTGCATTATTGTTGCCTAAAATATATCAGCCAAAGGTGGAAAAACAGTATAAATTGGGTATTATTCCTCATTATGTCGATCAGGAAAATCCCTTGTTGACCGAGTTATCCCGGTTGTATGGTGGAAATGTTTGCATTATCAAAATGCAGAGTTATAACGATTGGAAGGATGTGGTGGACAACATTAATCGGTGCGAACAAATCATATCCAGTTCTTTGCATGGCATTATTCTTTCTGATGCGTATAATATACCTAATGCATGGGTAGAGTTTTCTGATAAAGTAGGAGGTCGCGGTTTTAAGTTTAGAGATTATTTTTCTTCTGTAGAAAGGGAAACTATGGTTCCGATGCACATCCAGTCTCTTGTTAAAGAAAAGGATATTGAAAAAATGATAATATCATGGAAGCCAATATTAATTGACTTGGAAAAATTGGTAGCTGCATGTCCTTTTGAAATAAACACTCATTAGGATTTTGTAAGAAATAAATTACAAACGGGGAATGAAGTAGTGGGATTTATCTTGTTGTTTGTATTTAATAAACAACGGAAACAGTCAAAATCTTTGGATTTGGAAAACTATTTGATTAGAGGATTTGTTAGAACTATTTTAAGATGATATGCAATAATACTACCGAGAGTGTAATGGTTTCTATTCTTGTTCCGGTCTATAATGTGTCCCGTTTCTTGCCAGAATGTATTAAAGGTGTTTTGGCCCAATCTTTTATTGACTGGGAACTGATTCTGGTCAACGATGGGAGTACGGATGATAGCGGAGCAATATGTGATACATTTGCTGCTACGGACTCGAGGATAAAAGTGATACACAAGCCGAACTCTGGAGTGTCTGATTCTCGAAATCGGGCATTGGAGATGGCTGCCGGAAAATATATACTCTTTTTGGATGCCGATGATTTTTGGTGCTCGGTTACTTTTTTGGAGAAAATGTTGCAATTGGCAGAAGAGGAAAATTTGGATATCGTGCGTGGGGAATATAAAGAGGTGACAGAAAGTGGTGCGGACTATCGTAATCCATCCTGGCCGGATAAGCAGCAACTTGAATGTCATTGGTTGTCTTCATCTGTTTTCTTAGAGAAAGTGATCGCAGGTGAGTATTTTTCGTGCCTTTGCCTCATCCGTATGGACAAAGTGGGTTTTCTCCGTTTCGATACTCATCGAACTTATTTGGAAGATGCAATTTTTTTATTGCAGTTAACTCAGCAAAAACTAAAATGTGTCTACTTCCCGGTTGTATTTTACGCATATCGTAAACATGGTGGAGCTACAACAGAACGAATCGGGCCACGACAATGGAAGGAAGCATTTACTTTTATGGATGCTACATTTCATTTGTCTTTAAAGGCAAAAGATCAGAATATGAAGAGGGTGTTATTGAAGGAAAGTTGTATATATTTTTTTCCTTATTTGAAAACGATATCTCAGTCTTCTTATCCATTTTGCCAACAGAAGAAGTGGGGGCAAGAGTGGGGAATTGCTAATCAAAAGGGTAGGGTTTGTTCTTACATGAGAAGTAGACGCCAGTGGATAAATTGGGCAATGTGTTCTTTGCCTTTGAATTGGCTGATTTTGTCTTTCAGATGTTTCTTTTTGACAAAAAATTTTGTGAAACAGATATTAAGGAGGTGAATGATAAAAGAAACAATTTAGACTATAGAGGTATAGGATGATTTAGAAAATACGAGTAGAGAAAGCGGAATGTTTCTTTAGGGTGGATGGATTTTAGATATTTTATTATTTTTGCAATATTGTTTAAGTGTACATCATAAGGCTTTATTTAATTGATGAATAGAATTTGGGATGATTAAATATAGGGACTGTCGCGTTAGTCTTATTTGATTGTAGGTTTTGAGAATAAAAATTCATGAATATTGTATAGAGAAATGAATTTACGAGAAAAGAAAATCGGTTTTGTGGTTGCATTGGATTGTCCCTATGGGGGAAATCTGATACCTTCGTTGGAAGTTTTGGCCCGACAGTTACGTGAACACTATGCGGCGCAGGTATTTTGGGTATTTCCCCGTCAGCCCCATCGTGATTGGTTGGAACGGTTACAGCAGTCCGATGCCGTTTATTTTACGGACTCTTCTTATTCGCAGTCGCGTAAGGACCTGATACGAATTTTCCGTGAGGTCCGTCCAGATTTGGTGCATACTCATTTTTCGCATTATGATATTGCTTCCGCTCAGGCTATTCGGTATTTGAGGCTTTCTACCCGAATGGTCTGGCATCTGCATTGTGTAACCTCCTACAAGGTGGGACACGGGTGGAAAGGGAAATTACAGACAGGTTTGAATTGCTTGCGTCTGTATCGAAAATTCGGATGGTGGGGAAGAAAGGCTCATTTGTTGGCTGTAAGTGCGGAAACGGCACGTGTGACTTCGCTTTTCCATTTGTGAAAATGGCCGTCATTGCCCGAAATTTCCCACCAGGAGCTTTATCGCATGCAGTTTCCGCAGTGTCCAGTTTTAATCAATGGGATGGACATGGATCGAATTCGTGTTGACGGAGAGCGGACTTTGCAGCCTTTTACATTTCTTTCCTTTGGTGGACGTGAGGAAATCAAACGCTTGGATTTGATAGTTTTGGCGGCACAGAAGGTGAGGCAACGATACACTCAGAATTTCCGCTTGCTGTTTACCCGTGGAATTGGTACCGAAGAGATGTTGCATCGTATTTTGGGGACTACGTTGCCGGACTGGGTGGAAATAGTACCGGAAACGGACGATATACCATCTATCTTCTTACAGAGTTCCTGCTATATCAGTTCATCTACCACAGAAACAATGTCAATGGCTGTGGCGGAGGCTACCCTGTATAAAATACCGGTGATACAGAGTGATATCGCCGGAACTTATTGGAATGCGGACCGTCCTTCAACCTGGATATTCCGTAACGGTGATGAAGAGGAACTGGCAGAGAAAATGTGGCAGGTGATGTGTGTGGAGTCTGAGGAGATGCAAAAAAGATGCGAAGAAACCTATCGCATAAATTGTGAGATACTTTCTTTGGATGCCTGGTGTGCGGGGGTGATCGCTGTGTATGAAAAATTATAATGGTTGTTGAGAGTGTAATCCCTATAGATGTAATATGGAATTTGGAACAAAGGACTTAAAAACAGAAAACGGCGAGAAGATGTTACCGAAAATCATACATTATTGTTGGTTTGGCCGTGGGCAAATGCCGGAAATGGCTTTGAAATGCATAGCATACTGGAAGAAGTATTCCGTTCACAGACCAATGCGGGAGTATGTTTTTGTATTCTAAAGAAAACTTCCTGAAAATTCATTTTGAAGATGAACGATGGATGGGTAAGAACATGCCATTGGAGATGATTAGGTTCTGTTTTATAAGATGTTTTTGTCTGGTTTGAAAATTCTGACCTGGTATATGCATGGATTTCAGCACTTAGACGGTGGAGATAACCTGAATCCGAAGAAACGGTTGATTGCTGCTGATTTTTGGTATAAAACTATCTTCTGGCATCGTTTCATTTTTTACCCGAGAAAGAATTCGGGGTTCGGATATGGGACATCTGTTGTTTGGGATACACCATAGTCTTTGCTTTACTGGTCTCGTTTTTGAAGAGAGATATAGATATCGTGAGAGTGAAATATGATGCTATTCGTCGGGGCATCCGTTTTATAAAAATGAGTGATACCGAAATTTACCTAAGATAAAATGACAAATAAAATGAATACAGTACCCATAGTATTTGCTTTTGACAATAACCTGGTGATGCCGGCTTGTGTTTGTATTTCATCTTTGTTGATGAATGCGCGGAAAGACACTTTTTACGATATTTTTATACTTCATTCATATAAGGTATCTTTAGAGAAAAAGTTATTGGACAGAATACCTGAGTATTACTCTAATTGTAGAATCCAATATAGAACGGTCGATGGTACATTTGATACGGCATTCGAGATAAGAGGAATTACAACTCCTGCTTATTATCGTTTGTTGATACCTAAACTTATACCGGAATATCATAAAATTGTATATTCAGATGTGGATGTTATTTTTCGGTCGGACTTGTGGAGTGTATTTAGTGAGACGGATTTGACTGATTACTATATTGCTGGTGTAAATTCGTTATCTCATCTGATTCCAGAAAATGTGTCATACTATAATAAATTAGGGATAAGTTCGAAAAATATTATATATTCGGGAAACTTGATTATGAATACTCAAAAGATACTCGAAGATAATGTGATTGATAAATTTCTTGCGTTATCCCACAATAAATACAAATTTCAGGATATGGATATTTTGAATATTGTGTGTTGTGGAAAAATCAAATATCTGACTCCTGACTTTTGTTTGACTACTTATTTTTCGAAATGGAATATTTATAATCATCAAGCTTTGAATGAATTTTGGGATGATGAAATGATTAAACGCGCATTGAACATAGGTATTGTTCATTACAATGGTCATAAGCCATGGAAGGAATATTGTGTGAATTTTGATATTTGGTGGTGGTATTATAGGCACTCACCTTTTTTTGATGAAAAGTTTTATTTTGACTTTTATTGGAATCATCTTAGTGATTTGGATCAGTTGTCTTTGTGGAAACGCATCAAAATATTGATACGTTATTTTGTTTATGGAAAAAGACGATTATAGGTATGAGAATTGTATATTGTTTGCCTTCAATCCATGTTATGGGAGGGCTTGAGCGGATAATAATTTTGAAAGCTAATTATTTATCGCGTATCGGATATGAAGTCTGTTTGATTACGACTGAACATGAAGGTGAAAATGCTTTTTTTGAGTTGCATCCGACCATTAGATGTTATAATTTGAAAATAGATTATGAAAGGAATAAGCAGCGTCCTTTCCTCAAAAAAATGTTCTATTTCTTTTATAACCGGTATTTACATACACGGAGGCTTCGAGCTTTATTGAATGAATTGCAAGCAGATGTCGTGATATCAACGTTTCGTACGGAAATGCCAATATTGCCTTATTTAAAAGACGGCAGCAAAAAGGTGCTCGAATTTCATGGAAGCAGACCCATGTTTAAGATTTCGCAACGAGAGGGCATCTATCGTTGGGCAGAGAAAATGAGTGAATCTCGTTTTGAAAAAAGAATTGCTGCTTATGACCGGTTTGTCGTGTTGACAAAAGCGGAGTCTTTGGAATGGAAAAATTGCAGCAATTTGTCTGTGATTCCTAATATGTTGCCAGAGATAAATTTTCCTTTGGCTGATTTGTCGGCCAAAAAAGTTATTGCGGCAGGACGTTATAGTTCAGAAAAAGGATTTGACCGTTTGATTGCAGCGTGGGGGCTGATAGCTCAGCAACGGCCGGACTGGACTCTGCATATTTATGGTGAAGGCCATTTACGGGCGCAAATTGAACAGCAAATAGAGAAACTAAGGCTCAAGACCTCTGTATTTCTGGAAGGAGAAACCAAAACCATCGAAAAGGAGTACGCTCAATCTTCTATCTTTGCTTTGTCTTCGCATTATGAAGGATTTGGAATGGTCTTAGCGGAGGCAGAAACAGCAGGTTTGCCTTTAGTGAGTTTTGATGTACCTAATGGACCTCGAAGTATTATTCATCATGGAGAAAACGGATTCCTTGTAAAAGATGGGGACATAAAAGCTTATGCAGAGGCTTTATTAAAATTGATGGATGACGTAAATCTGCGTAGAGAAATGGGCCGCCGTGCCCATGAAGATTCCCGGCAGTATCTTCCGGAGGTTGTGATGAAACAGTGGACAGATCTTTTTGAAGAGATGGTGCGAACCAAATGACGCAATAAAATGGAAATAAAAGTCAGTGTAATTGTTCCCATATATAAGGTGGAATCCTTCATCGGTCGTTGTGTGCAGACCTTGATGGAGCAGAGCTTGGCGGAGGTGGAATATATTTTTGTGGATGACGCTACTCCTGACCGAAGTATGGAGGTGTTGGAGCAGGTGTTGCAGCGTTATCCGCAACGGCGGCCGGCTGTAAGGATTTTGCATCACGACGCGAATCAGGGATTACCGGCGGCCCGAAATACCGGACTTGCGGTGGCAACGGGGGAATATGTGTTCCACTGTGACAGCGATGACTTCGTGGAGAAAGAGATGCTGGAACGGATGTACGCGAAAGCGAGGGAGACAGGGGCGGATTTTGTTTGGTGTGACTGGTCCTTGTCCTACCGCCAAACGGAGCGACGGATGGTGCAGCCGGCGCTGGATACGCCTGAAGCGGCGGTGAAGGGGATGCTGGCGGATGCCATGAAATTCAATGTGTGGAACAAACTGGTGCGGCACAGTCTGTATACCGACTACGGGATCCGGTTCCCGGCAGGGCATTCCATGGGGGAGGACATGACGATGATCCGGCTGGCGGCCGTTGCCCGCAAGGTGGCCTATGTGCCCGGTGCCTTCTATCACTATGTGAAAACCAATGCGGAAGCGATGACGCAGCACCTGAACGAAAGACATTTGGCCGATTTGCAGCACAACGTTTCGGAAACGCTGGCATTCCTGCAGCAACGTTTTGGCGATGGACTGCAACAGGAGCGGGCCTTCTTCCTGTTGAATGTGAAACTGCCCTTCCTTATTACCGATGACTGGGCCAGTTACCGGCGATGGGCGGCCTGGTGGCCGGATGCCAATGCCTACATCTGGCAGAACCGGCGCCTGCCGTGGCGTACACGGGCATTGCAGGCACTGGCGGCCCGGAAGTGTTATGCCGGAGTATGGATTTATTATGTGTTGTTGTATAAATGTCTCTACCGGTGGTTGTACCGGTAAACTTTGTGTGCGGAGTGGCTATTTTACGGTCATTCGTTGGCCGTTTGCCGGAACCTGCGTAACTTTGTAACCATTAAACAGAACGTATTTATTTCCCTCTTTATCCATCCGTTGAGCGTATGTTGAAAATCATCCAGATTTTGGTTGTCGGCGTGTTGACCAGTCTGTTCTTCTTCCCTTTTGAGTTTTCCTTCCTGCCGGGGGCCAATACCAAAATGATGTTGGCCGGTATGGGATTGTTGCTGTTCGGTATCAATCAACTGAAACGGGAGAAGACCGACAATAGCGGACAGAAAGATTTTGCCGTGTTGTCGCTATGGGCTGCGTTGGTGTCATTGGTGGCCTTTGCCGCGATTACGTATAACAATACTTATGATTATACTTACGTTTCTTACATTGTTTCCATGTGGGTGTGGCTGGGAGGGGCCTATGCGGCGGTCCAGCTGATGCGCATGGTGCATGGGGAGGTGACTGTGGAACTGGTCATGAATTATCTGATTGGTGTCTGTGTAGGGCAGTGTGCCATTGCGTTGACCATGGAACTGGTGCCTGCAGTGAAAGGTTTCGTGGACAGTTTCTTGGGGAGTACCGGCTTTATGGGAAAAGTGGAAGAACGGATGTATGGCATCGGGGCCTCGCTGGATGTGGCCGGAACCCGTTTTTCGGCCACCTTAATGATGATAGCTTATCTGACATTGCAGGTGGACAAGCAAGGTAAGAAAATGTTGCTGGTTCCTTACTTGGTGGCTTTTTTTTGTATCGGATTTATCGGTTGTATGATTTCGCGTACCACCATGGTCGGAGTGGGATTGTCGATGCTTTACTGGACATGGATGTGGACACGGACGGAGGAGGTTCGGCATGGAAGGCTGTTCCGATATTTGGGCGGGGTACTCTGTGTGCTGGTGCCGGTTGCCGTATTTCTGTATCAGGTGAATCCGATTTTCCAGAAGAATATCGAATTCGCTTTTGAGGGATTTTTCTCTTTGGCAGCAACCGGACGATGGGAAGTGCAGTCAAATGAGATTCTGAAGAATATGTATGTTTTTCCTGACAATTGGAAGACCTGGATTATTGGAGATGGATATTTTAATAGTGTAGATCCTTATTATGTCGGAAGCGTTAATTATAAATATGGCTATTATATGGGAACAGATGTAGGCTATCTACGTTTTATTTATTATTTTGGTGTTATCGGATTGGTCGCATTTTCTTGGTTCTTTTTTGTGGTTGCTGCGTTGTGTCGGAAACGTTTTCCGCGTTATGCTATGTTTTTTGGATTTTTGCTATTACTGAATTTTGTGGTTTGGTTTAAAGTTTCTACCGATATATTTGTTGTATTTGCTCCATTCCTTTGCCTGGCACCGGAATTTTTAGAGGATAAAGTGGAAGACGTTGGAACATTGGACAAATAGAGAATGTGATTTATGAAACTGATTTATTGCACCCATTCTGTGGTGAATCCCGGTGGTATGGAGCGTGTATTGCTGAACAAGGTGAGCTATTTGCGGAGTCATACAGACTGGGAACTACTGGTCGTGACCACTGATCAGAAAGGACGGGCACCCTTTTATCCCTTTCCGGAGGGCGTACGGATGGTGGACCTGAATATCAACTATTCGGATGACAACGTGTTGTCGCCATGGGGAAAGATACAGGGCTATCTGCGGCGGCGGAAACTGCATCGGCAACGTCTGACTGAACTGCTGATGAAGGAGCGGGCCGATATCGTGGTTTCCCTCTATCCTTCGGAATCTTCGTTCCTGCCCGAAATCAAGGATGGCAGCCGGAAGGTGCTGGAACTGCACTTCAACAAGTTCTTTCGGTTGCAATATAACCGCCGGGGTGTGTTGGGATGGATAGACCGTTTCCGCACGTGGCAGGACGAACACATTGTGCGCCGTTTTGATAAATTTGTGGTGCTGACCGAAGAGGATCGTGCATACTGGGGAAATTTGCAAAATATAGAGGTGATTCCCAATGCGGCGATATTCCTCGGTGGAACATACTCGGATGTATCCAGTAAACGCATTATAGTCGTAGGACGATTGGACTATCAAAAAGGTTTTGACCGTTTGATTCAGGCTTGGGAACTGGTGCAACAGGAAGGAATAGCCAGGGACTGGCATCTTGATATCTTTGGGCAGGGAGAATGGCAGGAGATGCTGCAATGCATGATTGACGAAAAAGGATTGGGGAAAACGGTACGCTTGAACCGCCCTACGACAGAGATAGGAAAAGAATATGCCCATAGTTCCATGCTGGTGATGAGCAGTCATTATGAAGGTTTTCCGATGGTGATGATTGAGGCAATGGCTTATGGACTTCCTGTGGTTTCGTTTGACTATAAATGCGGACCGAAGGACATTATTATTCCTGGAACTAATGGCATTTTAGTGAAGGATGGCGATATAGGCGCTTTGGCTGATGCCATGAAGTGTTTGATGGCAGATGACGGAATACGGAAAAAGATGTCGGAAAAAGCACGGGAGGTGGTGGAAACCTACTCGGAGGAACGTGTGATGGGGCTGTGGCTGAAACTGTTTGAAGAACTGGTGCCGGGCTGTACCTCACGAAAGAGGGTATGATTATTGCGCGTTTGTCCATGCTTTTCCCGATGTGTTAAAATCAATTTGCGTAGGCCATTTGGTCAGCCGTGCGTTTCCCCGGGTTAGAAAAAGACTTGACGGGGGGTGGGGCTTAAAACAGAAAAGAGAATGAAAAAATTGCTTCAAATCAATCCGGTGCTGCGGATATCGACTTCAACAGGCCGCATCATGCAGGAAATCGGTGACTTGGCCCGGCAGGAGGGCTGGGACTGCTATATGGCTTATAGCGGCGGACGCGATGGTGTGCCCGAGAGCCGTTTCCATCTGTTGCCGGTGGGCAACCGGTGGAGCGTGGTGCAGCATGGCGTTATGACCCGTTTGTTCGACCGGCACGGGCTGGCATCGGCTGCAGCTACCCGAGAGTTTGTGCACCAGATTGAGCACATCCGTCCCGATATAATTCATATCCATAATATTCACGGCTACTTTCTGCATTACGGGGTGCTGTTTGACTATCTGGCAACGGCGGGGATTCCCGTGGTGTGGACTGTCCACGACTGCTGGCTGTACACGGGGCACTGTTACTATTATTCGTATGTGGGATGCGAGCGGTGGAAAACCGGGTGCGGTCACTGTCCGCAGCAGCGCAGTTTTCCGGCCAGTTATCTTTGTGACCGGTCGGCGCAGAACTTCCGAGACAAGGCTGCGGCCTTCACATCGCTGTTGCCCGACGGGCTGACGCTGGTGCCGGTATCGGAATGGATTGCGGGGGAACTCCGTCAGTCGTTTTTGCGGGAGGCAAAGATGCGGGTGATACACAACGGGATTGATGCCGGGGTGTTCCAGCCTTATGAAACGGAAGCGGTGAAAAGGAAATACGGACTGGAAGGCCGGAAGGTGATTCTGGGGCTGGCCAGTATCTGGAGCAGGGAAAAGGGACTGGATGATTTCTACCGGATGGCACAAATGCTGAAGGAGGACGAAGTGATTGTATTGGTGGGAGTGGATGAGCGGCTGCAGAAGCAGTTGCCGAAGAATATGATGGGAATCCGCCGGACGGAAAATGTGCGGCAACTGGCCGAACTGTATGCTGCCGCGGAAGCTTTTGTGAACCCTACTTGGCAGGACAATTATCCGACCGTGAATCTGGAGGCCATAGCCTGCGGTACGCCGGTGGTGACCTACCGGACCGGGGGAAGTGTGGAGGCTGTGACGCCGGATACCGGTTTCATCGTGGAAAAAGGAGACGTGGAAGGATTGCTCAATGCCGTGCGGAAGACGTCCTGCAGAGGCAAGGAATATTTTCGTGACCGTTGCCGGGCTTATGCGCTGGCACATTTCAGAAAGGAAGACCGTTATCGGGATTATTTGAAACTCTATGAAGAATTGTTGACCGCGACAACCGATGGTAAACCGCTGTGACCGGATGTGGGCGGGAATAGAAGAACATAAACATATCTGAGATGAAAATATTGCAAATAGGAAAGTTTTATCCTATCCGGGGTGGGGTGGAGAAAGTGATGCTGGACCTGACGGAAGGATTGTCGGAACGTGGAGTGGATTGTGACATGCTGTGTGCATCGGAAACGCCGCAGGTGATTGAACTGAACGGGCACGGCCGCGTGGTCTGCGTAAAAGCACTGGCCAAGTGGGCGGCCACAATGATTTCACCGGGTATGGTGCGACGGATGCGGCGCGTTTGCCGTGAATATGACGTGGTACATATTCATCATCCGGACCCCATGGCTTGTCTGGCGCTGTTCCTTTCCGGTTATCGGGGAAAAGTGGTGCTGCATTGGCATTCGGACATTCTGAAGCAGCGCGTCCTGCTGCAGTTGTACCGGCCGTTGCAGAACTGGCTGATCCGACGGGCCGACCTGATTGTGGGGACAACACCAGTGTATCTGGCCGAATCGCCTTGTCTGCAACGGGTGCAGCACAAGACGCGCTGCCTGCCTATCGGTATCGAACGCATGAGACAGGATGCTACCGGAGCCGCAACCATCCGTCAGCGGTATGCCGGAAAGCGCATCGTCTTTTCTCTGGGACGGCTGATTGGCTACAAGGGATACCGTTATCTGGTGGAAGCTGCGCAATATCTGTCCGACGATGTGGTGGTGCTGATTGGAGGAACGGGGCCGCTCCGTGCGGATTTGCAGGCACAGATAGACCGTTTGCAGTTGCAGGGAAAAGTTGAGTTGCTGGGTTTCGTGAAAGATGAGGAGGTGCCGGCCTATTATGGCGCCTGTGACTTGTTCTGCCTGCCTTCGATACAGAAAACGGAGGCTTTCGGGATTGTGCAGATCGAAGCCATGTCGTGTGGAAAGCCGGTGGTGGCGACCCGCATACCGGAATCGGGCGTGGCTTGGGTAAATGCTCATGGCGTTTCGGGACTGAATGTGGAACCGGAGGATGCCAAGGCATTGGCTGAAGCAATAGAGGCCATACTGAAGGACGAAACGGTGTACTGGAATTTTTCAGAAGGAGCTCGCCGCCATTTTAAGGAATATTTTACCCGGGAACGGATGTTGGAGGACTGTTTGCAAATTTACCGGAATTTGCTTGGATAGAAGGAGACTCTTTCTTCGCGAGAAATAAATGGAATGCGTATTATAAAGTAAAAAAGAATGGAACAGCAAACAGATAGAATAAAGAGCCGGGCTTCGAATATGGAACTGCTGCGGGTCGTGGCTATGTTTATGGTGTTGATGGTGCATGCAGACTTTTTGGCGCTGGGGGCACCCGATGCAAATCTGGTTCATCAGGAGCCGTTGTTTGCTTTTGGGCAGTATTTTTTTGAGGCACTCTCTATAGGATGTGTAGATCTCTTTGTGCTGTTGTCCGGCTGGTTCGGTATCAAACCCAAATGGAGTGGATTTTGTAACTTTATATTCCAGTGTCTCTTTTTTTCTGCCGGGATATTGGGTGTGATGTTGTTGTTGGGAAAGGTGGAAATGGGTTCACTAAAGGATTGGGCGAAAGGAGTTGCCGGCATATTTTCAATGATCGGAGGTGAGTGGTTCACGAAATCCTATATTGGCTTGTATCTGCTGGCGCCGTTACTTAATCTGTATGTGGAGAAGGTAAGCCGGACAACGTTGCGTAATTTCTTGATTGCTTTTTATTTGTTCCAAACACTTTATGGCTGGGTGTCCAATGGGGCTGGCTTTTTTATCGGAGGATACAGTACCATGTCGTTTATCGGATTGTATCTGTTAGCGAGATATGTGCGGCTATATCCCATGAAGTGTACCTCGTGGAGTGGAAAGGCTGATTTGCTGGTGTATGTGGGGTTATCTCTTGTGCTGACTTTGACAGTTTTCGCATGGGAGTATGTGGGCGTTGCTTCGTTTACTGCCAGAATGTATAGCTATGTCAGTCCTTTGGTGATTGTCGCAGTGCTTTATCTGCTGCTTGCTTTTTCCAAATGGAGAATAGGACATCATGCCTGGATTAACTGGTTGGGAGCATCCAGCTTTGCCGTGTATTTGTTGCATACAAATATGTATTTGTTGGAACCATATTTTTTGTCTACCGTTCGGCATCTGTTTAGCCGTTTCGAGGGTATTTCTTCACTGTTGGTGGTGTTTGCGTTCCTGTTGGCAGTCTTTGCAGTATCTGTATTGCTGGATCAACCGCGTAAGTATCTTTGGAAAACATATGTGAGTAAAATCGTAGAGAGGTGGACACGTAGCTGCTGATAAATTGAATATATGATGAACAGGTGAAAGAACTTGTCGGGAAATCTCGGAAACGGTTATATTATTTTTAAGTAAAAGGAAACAGATAAGTTTGGGGATATTTCCTCTTTTTATTCTGTTTTTTCCTTGTAAGGCCGTGAAGTATTTTGTAAATTTGCAGTCCAATCCAGAGAACTTTTGATAGAAAATAGGACGCTTCCTTCTCAGAAAGTATATAGCTTTCGGTGTATGGAAACATCTTTCCTTAATTCTAAAGGAGAGAACTGTATAGAAGAGATAAATATAGAGAAGAAAACAGAATGGAGAAAATGGATTATCGTCCGGTTATGTCATCCACGCATTGGTGGCTGAAACGAGGGGCGGATATTTTTTGTTCGCTGATATGTATGTTGGTATTTAGTCCGCTGTTCCTTGTTATATATATAGCGGTGAAATGCGAACGGAGTGGTCCCGCTTTTTTCCGGCAAACGCGCATCGGCTATCAGGGACGGCCTTTTGAAATCTGCAAGTTCAGGACAATGTACCAGGATTCGGAAGAGGACGGTGTGCCTCAATTGTGCCGGGATAATGACGAAAGACTGACAAAAGTAGGAAAGTTTCTTCGGGAGCACCATCTGGATGAGTTGCCGCAGCTGTGGAACGTGCTGAAGGGGGATATGTCACTTGTCGGTCCTCGACCCGAGAGAAAATATTTTATTGATCAGATTATGAAAGTGAATCCCGACTATCGTTATCTTTTCCAGATAAGGCCGGGGGTCTTTTCATATGCAACACTTCACAACGGATATACGGACACATTGGAGAAAATGCTGGAACGGCTCAGAATGGATTTGGAATATCTGAAACGTCCGTCGCTCTTCGGTGATCTTAAGATTGTTGTTCTGACAGCCTTGTTTATTGTCAGTGGCCGGAAATTCTGAAAGGAAGTTTTCCCTGTTGATGTCCGCATGAAGATGTCTGTTGTTTAGTACATTTTTTACCGATTAACGACACACGAAATGCGTTTGAAAAAAGATTTGACTTTGCGCCGTATAGGCAGTAAATATATGATTGTAGACGCCGGAGATGAACAAGTGGACATTTCCAGCGTTTATACTTTGAACAAGACGGCAGCCTGGATATGGACGCAGGTGCAGGGTATGGATTTTGAACCGGAGGAACTGGTGGAAAAGCTGGTCGCCCATTATGAAGTCTCGCTTGAAGTGGCATTGGCAGATGTAAGGGCTTTGTTGGAAACCTGGAGAAAATACGGGTTGTTGGAAGAGTGAGAAGCAGGTAAGGAAGGGCCGGGTATGAGAGAGAATGCAGAACATGCTCTGATGCTTTTGTTGCGGGCAGGCTTGTGGGAACGGCCCATTGAGACTGTCGCGCCTTTCCCCCTGACGGAGACGGAATGGGAGGAGGTGCTCGAGATGGCGAGGAGGCAGACCGTTGCGGGGATTGTGGCCAAAGGACTGGAATATCTTCCGGAAACACACCTTCCGCCGGTTGGCCAAATGGCCCGCTGGGCTTTGGTGGTCGATGGAGTGGAACGGCGTAACGAACGTATGAATCAGGCGCTGGAAAGTATTTATCGCGGAGTACAGTCGTGCGGATTTACCGCCTTGTTGCTGAAAGGGCAGGGAGTGGCGGCTTATTACGCTTCGCCAACCCTTCGCGATTGTGGCGATATCGACCTTTATTTTCCATCGGAAGAAGAACACCGGAGATTTGCTAAATTATTGCAGTCGAAAGGCGTGAAGGTCAGAATGGAGTCGGATCGAAGTTTTTGTTACACATGGAAAGGAGTCGTCGTGGAGCAACATCCGGAAATGCTGGATGTGCAGGCACCGGCGGCTTTGCGCTTTCTTAAGGGCATGGAAACAGGGTGTGACGTTGATGAATTTAGCCTGAACGGGAGGCTGAAGGTGAAACGGCCTGTGCCGGTGTTGCAGTTGTTGTTGCAGTCGAGTCATATCCTGAAACATTTGTTGGGACGGGGTGTCGGCCTGCGGCAATTTTGCGATTTGGCACGTTCATATGCCGTGTTGGACGGACAGATAGACGGAGACCAATACCGGATGGCTTGCCGAAGTCTCGGGTTGTTGAAATGGAATGAACTGTTGCATGCATTTCTGGTGGAGGAATTGGGATTGCCGGAAGAAAGTCTTCCTTATCCCCGAAACCGGAAGGAGAAAGTGAAAGCATTGAAAGCACGTGTGATGCGTGACGGAAATTTCGGACAGTACGCCGGAGGGATGACCAGCCTGCAGGTGACAGGCTGGAAGCGTAAATGGATAACCTGTAGTTGTTTCCTGAAAAATGCGGCTTTTGCCCTGTGCTATGCCCCGGTTGAGGCTATGTGGACGGTGTTCGGACTGTTTCGCGGAGCAGTCGCAGCCCGTCAGTAAGTGTGTTGATGCAAATAAGTTCCGTGAAACAGAAACGTGTAGGAAGAAAGCGAGGAAGTAAAGGAAAATAAGATGAGTAGTAAGCCATATTATTATAAGGTTGCGGACTGTTTGTTCTCACTTACGTTGCCGGATGTTCGTCCGATGGATGAGTTGCTGCCTTCGTTCCAGCCGTTTTCTTGCCAGCCCGATGCGGGAGAGCAGGTACTTTTTGCGGTGACTGCCGGTGGGGAACTGCCGTCGGCGTCAGGCGTACCGCATTGGACAGAACGGCAGGAAAACCTGTTTGGGCATATGGAGATGAGTCGGTTTGACAGCGAGTACCGTTGTCATGTCAGTTTTTCCGAGCAAGGGAAACGCCATGTTTTGGTCAGTTCGCTGGATTTCACGGAGAACCGGGTGTTTCTGGACTGGGAGGATACATATGTGGGAAAGGTATTGAGCGCGATGTTGTGTCTGGTCTTTGCCCAGGCCGGCTTGATGCGGGGAGCTGTCTGTTTTCATGCCTCGGTCGTGGAGAGTGGAGGACTGGGATACCTTTTCCTGGGGAAAAGCGGCACCGGAAAAAGTACGCACTCGTCCTTGTGGTTGAAGCGTGTACCCGATGCGCGGCTTTTGAATGACGACAATCCGGTGGTTCGCTTGCAGGAGGGACGCGTGGAGGTCTACGGAACACCGTGGAGTGGCAAGACGCCCTGTTATCGGAATGCCTCGTGCCCGGTAGGTGGTTTCGTGCGGATTGTTCAGGCGTCCGAAAATCGTTTTCGTCTGGTTGCGGACAGCCAGGCCTTTGTGCAGTTGCTGCCCAGTTGTTCGGTCATTCTGCGTGACAAAAGGTTGCATGGCGCTTTGTGTGATACGCTGGTGGGCATGGTGGAAGCCGTCAAGGTGGGGGTTCTGGAATGTTTGCCCGATGTATCGGCTGTGGACTGTTGCCGGAAAGGATTGGGACTGGATTGAGAGGCCGGTGTTCCCGATGAACTTTGAAAAAGCAGAAATGGAGTCATGGCCTTCCGTTGAGTCGAGAAAGCTCGAGCCGTATCTGAACTTTTGCACTTTTTGAAGGTGGAAGTTGGCTTTTCTCCAGGAAAAATGACTGACGGATAAGGATAATATTCTAACTTTGCACTCATTATCACCCGTTTTACCGTAAGGGCGGGTTCTTCATATAGAATAGAAAAAATAATAAGATACTCATAAATGAAAAAGCATTTGTTTGTTGTGGGAATGATGGCGGCAGCGCTCCTGTCGTCGTGTTCTTCCTCCAAGGATTTTGTTTATCTGAACGACATGAAGGTGGGAGAGCAGTATACTTTTTCGGCCAAGCACGAGGCTGTGGTGCATCGTGATGACCGGTTGAACATCACGGTCAGCTGTAAAACGCCGGAATTGGCTATTCCGTTCAATATTCAGAGCGGCAATGTGCAGGTGAGTGCCGACGGTACAGTACGGGCAAGTGAAGAACCCCTTACCCAGGGATATCGTGTCGACAAAAACGGAGACATCATTTTCCCCTTGTTGGGCAAACTGCATGTGGAGGGAATGACGGTGAATCAGGTGACGGAAATGATACGAAACCGTATTATAGACGGCGGATACATCAAGGACCCGATGGTAAATATGGAATTCTTGAATTTCAAATATACCGTGCTCGGTGCGGTGGGGAATAATGGTACTTTTTCAGTGAAAGGTGACCGTATTACCCTGCTGGAGGCGATTGCACAGGCAGGTGACCTGACGGCGAAGGCCCGTATTGACCGTGTAGCTGTAATTCGTGAGTCGGGTAACGAACGGCAGATTTATATGCATGACCTCCGGAAAAAGGAAATTTTTGATTCTCCCTGTTTCTATCTTCAGCAGAATGATATCGTGTATGTGGAGCCGAAATACCGGAAGAAGGATAAAGAAGACCGCGGATTTCAGATTGCAACAGTGGGCTTGAGTACGGTAACTGCCATTACTTCCTTGCTTTATCTTTTCAAGAAATAAGGGATTTATCGCGTAATAAACCAGCATACAGCGAAATACAAAACTAAAAAGAAATGCAAAATAAATCAGTAAAGACAAAAATCGATACGAGTACCAATGTGGCGGATGTGCTGAAGTTTCTGGCCTCCCAATGGCGTTGGTTCCTGCTTTCGGTCGTGGTATTCGGTGGTCTGGCCTGGTACAAGGCAGCTACGACACCGTATACTTATTTCCGTGCGGCTACAGTCATCATCAAGGACCCGTCCAACAAAACATCGACTGCCGGACTTGACCGTTATGACAATCTGGTGAACAAGGTGAATGTGGCCAATGAGATTTTGCAGTTCAACTCGAAGGCATTGATGCGTGAGGTGGTTACCAGAGTGCGGGCAGATGTAAGCTATCAGATAGCCGAAGGATTGCGGGATATTGAATTGTATACACAGTCACCGGTTCTTGTGACATTTCCCGAAGCTACTCCTAAAGCTTATTATTCGATGGCGGTTTCGGTCCTTGACAAACAAACGGTGAGAATTTCCAATTTCAACGGAAAGGCGGGAAGCGTGGATGTCAAGCTGAATAAACCGGTTATTGTGCATGGAGTCAAACTGGCTGTGGCCCCGACGAATTTCTACAGTGACAGTTGGAAAGGCAAGAGTATTCAGGTCCGCAAGTTGCCATTGGAGGCTGTGGTAGCCCGTTATTTGGCCAATCTGGGAATCAAGCAGGAAGAAGATGAGGCTTCTATCTTGAAGTTGTCGCTCAAGGACAATTCACCGGCACGTGCCGAGGATGTGCTGAACATGCTGATTACTGTTTATAATGAGGATGCGATTAATGACAAGAATCAGGTAGCCATCAATACGGCCGACTTCATTCATGAGCGTCTGCAGATTATTGAAAAGGAACTCGGCTCGGTGGAAAGCGACCTCGAAAATTTCAAACGGAGCAACGATGTGGTCAACATCGAATCGAAGACTGGGCAATACATGAGTGAGTCCCAACAGAGTAATGCATTGGTGATGGAGATGGAAACGCAGTTGCGGCTGGCCAATTTCATTAAGGATTATCTGACAGACCCGACCAAGGAGCGTGATCTGATACCGTCCAATACGGGTATCAGTGATGCCGGAATCGAAGGACAGATTGCACAGTACAATACGATGAAACTCCGTCGTGACAAACTGATTGACGACAGCAGTGAGCAGAATCCGGTTGTGCTGGAGTTGAACAACTCTTTGCGGGCCATGAAGCAGAATATCATCCGTGCGGTAGACAATTTGATTGTCAGCATTGAAGTGCGGCGCAACGATGCGGAACGTCGGGAAATGCGGGCACGGGCAGGAGTCAGCACCATACCGACCAAGGAACGCCAGATGCTGACGATAGAGCGTCAGCAGAAAATCAAGGAATCGCTCTATATGTTCTTGTTGAATCGCCGTGAAGAGAATGCTTTGTCGCAGGCAATGGCTGACAACAATGCGCGGGTAATTGACGCGGCTGACGGTAGCGATTTCCCCATCTCGCCCGACCGCAACCGCATCATCCTCTTGGGTATTTTGCTGGGACTGGCTGTTCCCGGGGCAGTATTCCTTCTTATCTCTTTTATGGATAACAAGGTTCGTTCACGGAAAGATGTGCAGAATAGTGTGACGGTACCTTTCCTTGGCGAAATACCTCTGGACGCAGATGCCAAGAAGCTGCGGAAAGAGAAAAAGCATTTGACCGCACCCATCAACAGCGTGGAGGGTGACGGTATGGTGGCAGAAGCTTTCCGTATTTTGCGAAGCAATCTGGCCTTTATGATTAAGAAGAATCATTCTGTGCAGGTCATTACGTTGACTTCGTTTGATGAAGGTGCCGGAAAAACTTTTATTGCTCATAATTTGGGACTTTCGCTTGCTGCGACAGGCAAGAAAGTCGTGATGGTGGATCTGGATATCCGTAAAGGGACTTATTCCCGTTATTTGAAGGACAGGAAAAAAGGTGTCACCACTTATTTGCTTGATCCGAAGATAAAGGTAGATGATATCATTCAGCGTGATGATAATTACGGTAATGTGGATATCATTGCTGCTGGTCCTATTGCACCTAATCCGGCGGAACTGCTGTTGAATGAGCGTTTGGATGAATTGATGAACGAATTGCGGCAGAAATACGATTATGTTATCGCCGATAACGTTCCTGTGGGATTGGTGGCCGACGCTTCCATTGTCAGCCGCGTAACCGACGTGACATTGTTTGTTATCCGTGCCGGCCGTCTCGATCGTCGCCAGTTGGTGGATATCGAGGATTTGTATGAGGACGACAAATTGAGTAATATGGCTTTAGTTCTGAATGGAGTAACCAAGCGATCACATGGTTACGGCTATGGTTATGGCTACGGTTACGGTTATGGCTATGGTTATGGACAAAAAAAGAAGTAAAGGGACATAGCCTGTAGGCAGGTCATCAAGAGGTATATCGGTAACGGTGTACCTCTTTTTGTGTCAATGGGGGAATGATAGGGGAAAGAACTGTTGATTGGGCTGTTGCTTTACTCCGGTTCCGTTATGCTTTAAGGCATGGATTGGGGTTTAATTGATACATATATATATATATTCATAGGTGCGTCTTTTTTTGCCATGTATCAATTCCATCCTGTTTAGTTCGGTTAATGAATCCGGACAGATGCAATAAGGTAGTAACTCGTTAATAAAATTCAAAATTCAGAACAAAGTGGTAGAATAACTTTTCTGTTTTCTGAGAAAATATCATATTTGTAATGATTACAAATATTGATATACTAACATTAAGTATTGCATTATGAAAAGAGTTTTATTGATGTTCGGCTTTATGCTTTGTTGGATAGTGGGTTTCTCGCAGAACCGTACTTATCAGTTGTCCAGCCATATTCTGGATATTCAGGAGGGGCAGCCTGCGCCTGGTGTCAAGATTGTTTTATCGCAGATGCAGGATGACGGGACATGGAAAGCCATTGAAGAAAAATGGACGGATACGAATGGCAGAGTCAAGGATTTTCTGGAAGAAGGGGGAGATAAGCACCGGGGTGTGTATAAATTGACATATCATGTGGCTCCCTATTTTGAAAAGCTTAAGCAGAAAACTTTTTATCCGTTTATAGAGGTGATTTTTGAAATCAATGACGACCAACACTATCATGTACCAATCACCCTTTCTGCCTATGGCTATTCCACGTATCGTGGAAATTAAGGAAAATGTTCGTTATTGTTCATAAGGATTCATAAAAAGAAGGAGATGTGCCATCATTCAAAGCACATCTCCTTAACTTTATTACCGATTTAACTCCTCTGTTTTCTGCGGGATGTATGGCTATTTGTAGTAATAGATTTCAATTTCGCAGCCTACGTATTCAGGTGTTAATCCTTCCAAATCCTTGCGGATTATTTTTTGGGGTTTATTTGCTGAGTTGAATTCGTAGGTATAACTATAGCGATCAAAATCAGTATTATCAGTCTCGTGTACCGTTTCAACGAGGTGCTGTGCCCGTTTTCCGGTGTATCCCAGCATAGAGAATATGTTGTAGTTGTCACCGGAAGAGAAGGCCCATCCTTCTGTCTGCATCATCAGCAGCCAATTCAAATCAATGTCTGTTTGATTGGCATACGAGGTAAAAGTTGCTGTGTCGGTGAATGAAGGTCCGCTTGTACTACCCCATACAACTTGAGTCGGGTTATTGTTGTTCCATGTGATACGGTATTCATTAGAACGTTCGTTTGTGGTGCTTTTGACTTGATTTAAGTGTGCTTCCGTAGTGTAGAACAGTTCATAGCTGTTACGGGTGAGCTGATTGTCTTCGGCGTCGAATTTTTCGCAAACTCCTTTGTGTGCGTATCCCTTTGGCCCTAGTTCTATCTTACCTTTTGCGTAATCAGCAGATGGAATTCCGTTTTCTTTTGATTGGATGTGGTATTGGATGAGATTTTCAGCGTAGGTAATTGCAATGCTGTCTATTTCCGTATCTACTTTTCCATTGTCTTCGCATTCTTGTTTTTTGTAGACCAGCATTCCTACTTGTTCGTTTCGGTTGTATAAAAATCTGAGTTCTCCGATGTCACTTAGTATTCCGTTGGCATCATATTCCATCATCCGGATATATTTGATATTACCTTTTTTGCCCGGATATGTGGGAGAGTCGGGACGTGTTCCATCCTCGTTTACGGATGTTTGTGTAATGGTAATGCGTATTTGCGACGTCCCGCAGTTAAGAAGTATATAGGCAGAACGGTCAGTGCCGCTTTCGTTGGGTTGGAGAATCAAGGATAGTGAATAGGACCCGGCGTTACCGGAGTAACTGTTCAGTTTGAGCCAGTCAACTTCTTCTGTGCTGTTTTCCACGGGGTGAATACTGGCTTTCCAGGGTTCTTCTGCTGTAAAATTGATACTTCCCACTTTCAGGCTGGCATCGGCAAAAACAATTTGTTCTTTTGTGGTTCCATTGGTCAGGTGGATGGAAGAATTGTTGTCATCTTCACTGCAGGCTGGAAACAGGCACAGCGTTAGCAGAAGCATTGTGGTGTACTGTAGGATTTTTCTCATTGTGAAAAGAATGATGGTTAATAAATCAAGAGAAATGTCTAGACCTTTTATTTTAGTAGGAGAGGCCCAGGCTGGCAGAATGCCGAAACATTGCCTAAGACAAAAGTACTTATTTTCTGTGGATATTTCTATACCTTCGATAATTTTACGAAGATTTCCCTTTAGGTATTTTCGGTTTGTAAACTTGGTAAGTCTCAAATGCGGATACGATATTGTCATTGAATATATTTCGTTTCTGTTTCCATAGGTTCTGATCATGCAGTCGGACGTATTCTGATAGAGGGCGGTTGCGTAGAGTTGCCGGGAGAATTGATAAAAGTACTTTTGTTGATTTTTTATGCGTTTGAGTACGCCGGATAGCGGATGCTGCGCATGTCGCCATGTTGTTGTGATTCATCGCGGTATCAATGTCAGATAGGATTGGTGTCGGATTTCCTGTGGGCATTTATAGAATTAAATATGCCATAATCCAATCGCGATACGTTCATTCCTGTCTTAAAGCGCAAGTGCGGGAAAATAACCTAAAAATAAAAAGAATTTTGACTTTAATTTGTCTGTATGAATATAATTCGTAATTTTGCGAACAATATAATTCGAAAGTGGCAAGGATGGAAAAGAAATATTCGGAGGAACAGGAAAGAGTGGCCCGTTTTGCAAAGGCCATGGGGCATCCGGCGCGCATTGCCATTCTGCAGTTTCTGGCTTCGCAGGAGAGTTGTTTCTTCGGTGATATTCATGAGGAACTTCCCATTGCCAAGGCTACCGTTTCGCAACATCTGAAGGAATTGAAGGAAGCCGGACTCATTCAGGGAGAGATAGAGGCTCCGAAGGTGAAGTACTGTATCAACCAGGAAAATTGGGAGATAGCCAGGAGAATGTTTGCTGATTTTCTTGGACAGTCGGTCAGCAAGAAGGAAAGTTGCTGCAAGTAATTTTTTTTGAACGAATAGTTCGTTGTTTTACGAATAACAAATAAGGAGGAAACATGAAAAAATTATTACTCTTGTTCATTGTCGGCTGTGCATTCATTTCCTGCAATACGAATGCCAAGGAAAGTGAGGTAGCCGTTGCGCAGAAAGAAGTGGCGGTCAAAAATCGCGTGGAGGTACTATATTTCCACGGCAAGCAGCGTTGTGCCACCTGCATGGCGATTGAAAGCAATGCCAAGGCCGCATTGGCCGAACACTTTGCTGAACAGATGAAGAGCGGCGATGTGGTGTTCCGGGTGATTGATATCAGCCAGAAGGAGAATGAGGCGCTGGCCGAAAAGTATGAGGTGACCTGGTCGTCATTGCTGGTCGTGAAATATAAGGACGGGCAGGAAACGTATGAGAACCTGACCGATTTCGCGTTTGGGCATGCCCGTAAGTCGCCGGAAGATTTCAAGGCCGTAGTGGTCGAGGCAATCAATGCCATGTTGCAGTAGGGGAGGAGGATGATGGAAGAGTTGCAGATATGGCTGGACAACAGCTCCACTCCCGTGGTGACGGCATTTCTGCTTGGGTTGCTCACCGCGCTTTCCCCCTGTCCGTTGGCCACGAATATAGCTGCCATCGGGTTTATTGGCCGGGATCTCGAGAGCCGGAAGCGCATCTTCTGGAACGGCCTGCTCTATACGTTGGGCCGTATTCTTTCGTATGCCTTGCTCGGCGTGGTGCTGATTATGGTCCTGAGAGGAGGGTCGAGCATGTTCGGCATACAGAAGGCCGTCGGCAGCTGGGGTGAATATCTTCTGGGACCGGTGCTTCTGGTCATCGGGCTTTTCATGCTGTTCGGCCACCGGATTCATTTGCCCCAGTTCGGCTTCAGTGGGAATGCGGAAGGCCTTGCCCGGAAGGGAGGCTGGGGAGCGTTGGCGATAGGCATGCTGTTTGCCCTTGCCTTTTGTCCCACCAGCGGTGTGTTCTATTTCGGTATGCTGATACCCCTGTCGGCCACGGCTACGGCCGGCTATCTGTTGCCTGTCGTCTTTGCCGTTGCCACCGCCCTGCCCGTGCTCGCCGTCGCCTGGATTCTGGCCTTCAGTGTGCAGCAAATAGGTTCCTTTTACGGCAAGATGCAGAAAGTGCAGAAATGGATGAATGCTGTGGTGGGTGTGGTGTTTCTCGCCGTAGGCGTGTATTATTGCAGCATAATGTATTTATAAACAGGAAAAAAGATAACCAATAAAGAGTTCGCAAATGGAAATTAAAGTATTGGGTCCGGGTTGCGCCAAATGCAAGTCAACCTATCATGTCATCGAAAAGGTTTTGAAGGAAAATCAGGTGGAAGCCACTCTGACCAAGGTGGATGACATTATGGAGATTATGAACTATAACGTCATGACCACACCGGCTGTAGTCGTGGACGGAGTTGTGAAGATAAAAGGACAGGTGCCGACGGAAGGTGACGTAAAGAAAATACTGGGCATCTGAGTGACTGATTGAATACAGGGCGGCGGATATGGCTGTTACGGGAATCCGCCGCTTTTATTTTCGGAAAATTGTTCGTATTTAAGCGAACAGAAATAGGAGACAGACAAATGATACAAGCTTTTGCAGACTGGTTGGTTTACGGATGGTGGGGCCTGAGTGCCGACACACCGGTAGGTGCCGCCGTCAACTTTTTCTTTTATGATACCATCAAGATTCTTATCCTGCTGTTTTTCATCAGTGCGCTGATGGGGATAGTCAACGCCTATTTCCCGATAGAGCGTTTGAGAAATTATCTGATAACGCACAGGATGTACGGGCTGCAGTATGTGCTCGCTTCCTTGTTCGGTGCCATCACTCCGTTTTGCTCCTGTTCATCCATTCCCCTTTTCATCGGGTTTGTGAAGGGCGGTATTCCCCTGGGAGTGACTTTCGCCTTTTTAATCACTTCGCCGCTGGTGAATGAAGTGGCCGTCGCCATGTTTCTCGGCACTTTCGGCCTGAAGGTGACACTCATTTATGTTGTCAGCGGCATTCTGCTGGGGGTGATAGGCGGATTCGCGCTCGGACGCATGCGGCTTGCTCCTTATCTGAGCGACTGGGTGAAGCAGATTCAGGCCCATTCGTCAGCCCAGGCGGACGAATGGGAGAAGGACCATACCACCTTCCGGCAGCGGCTGCCCGTCATTCTGCGTGATGCGTGGGGCATCGTGCGCGGTGTGCTGGTCTATATCCTGATTGGTATCGGCATTGGAGCCTTCATGCATGGTTTTGTTCCGGAAGGCTTCTTTGAGCAGTACATGTCGAGGGACAACTGGTATGCAGTGCCTCTGTCGGTGCTGCTGGCCGTGCCGATGTATGCCAATGCTGCTGGCATTGTGCCGGTCATTGAGGTGTTTGTGGCCAAGGGGATTCCTCTCGGGACGGCCATCGCTTTCATGATGGCGGTGGTTGGCCTGTCTTTGCCGGAGGCAACACTGCTGAAGAAGGTGATGACCTGGAAACTGATAGGTATCTTTTTCGGGACGGTGGCCTTCTTTATCATTCTCTCGGGCTATTTGTTTAATTACATCTTGTAGTGGCGCGGCGAATACCAGCTATTTTTATGGGATGAAACCGATAAAAACAACTTAAATGAAAGTATTGATTCTTTGTACAGGAAACAGTTGCCGAAGCCAGATGGCTCACGGCTTTCTGCAGTCGTTCGACAAGAACATAGAGGTCTTTTCCGGCGGTACGCAACCTGCGGCGCAGGTCAATGCCAAAGCCGTGGAAGTGATGCAGGAGGTGGGGATAGACATCAGTTCGCATGTGCCGACGCATGTCGACAGTTATCTCCGGCAGGAGTGGGACTATGTGATAACCGTGTGTGGCGATGCCGATGCCAACTGCCCTGCCTTCAGCGGGAAGGTGGGCCGGCGCATGCACATCGGCTTTGACGACCCGTCACGTGTAGCCGGCACGCAGGATGTGATTGATGCGGAGTTCCGCCGGGTGCGTGATGAAATCAGAGATGCTTTTGCCCGTTTCTACATCACGGAAATCCAAAAGAAACCGTTGCCCAAATGTTCGTGTGGCGGTAACTGTTGAGCAGGCCGAAAAGTGAGGAAAAACAACGAGAGGACCCGATTCATCCGGAAAAGGGTTCTCTTTTTCTGTTGGTATGAGGGCTACAGGGGCGAAACAGACGGTGGCGGCTGGCATGGAAGGCATTGGAGCAACCGGCGGTTGTGGGACCGGACTCCACCGGGTGGCTTCGTCCGGCGAAGACGAGGACAGTTGCTTGCGACGCAGGCTGACGTGTGGTGTTGCAGAAGTGCGATGTCGGGGCGCGGCTTCAGGTACAGTCCGGCCGGTGCAGACCTCTTTCACGAGGGAAGAGACGGGAAACGGACAGGAGGGGACATGCGGGCTGATGTCGGGCAGTCAGAAAAAAAACGTTGGCAGATAAGCTGGGTTTCAGAAAAAAAGCGTATTTTGCAATCCGTTCCTGCGCCTTGCTGCCACAGCATCGGAGCATGCGGTGACAGAGGGAGGACGAAGCGGCAGGAAACTTGAAAAAACTGTAGATGTAATTCCCGTAAAACAACAGAAAAATGAAGTATTCCCGATTATGGAAAGGCTTGATGTGCAGTTGTGTGGCCATCGTCTCGGCCTGTTCGCCAGCCACTACCGGACAAATGGAGGAACCGGCACTGATACCGGCTCCCCGGCAGATGAAGTGGGAGGACAATGTATTCCGTTTCACGGCCCGCACGACGATAGGGGTGAATACTGCCCAGAAGGAACTGCTCTCAATAGCAGAGTATCTGAATGAAAAAGTGTCTACGGCCATGGGGCATCCGCTCCGGGTGGGGCCGAAAGGTAACGTGTGTCTGACGCTTGTGGCGGATACGGCACTGGGCAATGAGGGCTATCGACTCAACATCGCCCCCCGGCATGTTGAGATTCAGGCTGCCCGGCCTGCCGGCCTCTTTTATGGCGTGCAGACCCTGCTGCAACTGTTACCCAAGGAAATCAGAGCAACAAGTTGGCAGAAGGAGGTGGACTGGACCGTCAGGTGCGGAACGGTGACCGACCGTCCTAAGTTTCCCTGGCGCGGGTTGATGCTGGATGTGAGCCGGCACTGGTTTACGAAGGAGGAGGTGATGCGGTATATCGACGAACTGGCTGAGTATAAGATGAACGTGTTTCACTGGCATCTGACGGACGACCAGGGATGGCGGCTGGAAATCAAGTCGCTGCCCGAATTGACGGCACGCGGCGCTTTTCGTGCTCCGAGAGTGGGACAATGGTGGATGCGCGAGCCGCAGCGCGAGGGCGAGGCTGCTACCTATGGCGGCTATTACACCCAGGAAGACGTGCGGGAAGTCATAGCCTATGCCCGCAGACGATATGTCCGTGTTATTCCGGAAATAGATGTGCCGGGACATAGTCTGGCGGCGCTTGTGGCTTATCCCGAGCTGGCTTGTTTCAAGGCTCCGGCCCATGTCAATGTGGGCAACAAATTCTATGGTATCGACGAAAATTCACTGTGTGTGGGCAATGAGCAGACGTTTGACTTTCTCGACAAGGTGTTTACGGAAGTGGCGGCGCTTTTTCCCGACGAATACATCCACATAGGAGGAGATGAATGCTACAAGGGCTTTTGGGCCAAATGCCCCAAGTGCCAGCAACGCAAGCACGACGAAAACCTGAAAAGCGAGAAAGAACTGCAGAGTTATTTCATTCATCGCCTGGAGCGTCTGTTGCAGGAAAAGGGAAAGCGGTTGATTGGCTGGAGTGAGATTCTGGAGGGAGGGCTGGCGCCCGGAGCCACCGTCATGAGCTGGATTGGCATGCAGGGAGGCATTGAAGCTGCCAAGGCCAATCATGAAGTCATCATGACGCCAACGCAGCATTGCTATCTGGACCTCTACCAGGGTGAGCCCAATGCCGAACCGAATACCTATTCCATGTGCAGGCTGAGCGATTCATACGGTTTCAATCCCGTGCCCGACGGAGTCCCTGCGCGGCTGGTGCTGGGCGGGCAGGGAAACCTGTGGTGTGAGTCGGTGCCTACTTTCCGGCATGCGGAGTATATGACATGGCCGCGTGGATGGGCGTTGGCCGAAGTGCTTTGGACAGGGCCGGACAGGGCCGACTGGAATTGCTTCTGGCCGCGGGTGGAGCGCCATTTCGGCAGAGCCGATGTGGCTTGCATTAATTATGCCCGGAGCATGTATAATGCCATCGTCACGCCTTATAAGGAAAATGGCGTGGTGCGTGTCCGTCTCGGCTGTGAGATTCCCGGTACCGATATCTATTATACGTTCGACAATACAGATCCTGACCCCTATACTCCGCGTTATACGGTGCCTCTTGAAATACCTGAAGGGGCCACGTGGCTTAAAGTGGTGACCTATCGCAACGGAAAACCGAGCGGAAAGATGATTACCATTACGACGAAGGAACTGCGGGAAAGGGCCAAATGAAATCATGACGGCAACACACCTGAACAGCGTGAAGCGGAATGGAGACTTTTCCGTGCGGTAGGGTTTGTGAGGTGGGTTTTCCCTTTTGCTGACGGCGTGGGCATCAGGACGAAGCAACCTGCCTTTCGCCATCCGTCGCGATGACGCCGTTGGGCTGCTGCGGCAAGGGATTCTGGGGGAGGTGGAGAGGTGGATGCCTGTCGCGGTTTTTCCCTTTGGCCTGTTGGAAAAAACACTTGGTAGTTTAGAAAAAACACTCAGTACTTTAGAAATTTCTAAAGTACTGAGTGTTTTTTCTATGGCTCCAACTGTTCACGCGGGGTTTCGCCTGCTTTTCTGAACAGGGTAAATTCTGGATAAGAGAAACTTCTTGCGTTGCGAAAAGGGACTCTTGTGCGGCGCAGAAGCCGGGATGCGGAATGTTTCCGGGCTTGTGCCGTACCGGCAAGCTGTGTCGCGCCTGATTTCCGGGAAGGCCCGGATTCCCCCGGGGCTGTTTTCCAAAAAGGAAGAGTAACAGCCTTGGGGGCGAATGGATTCAGGGGGATTATTCGTGCGAAAGCATCCGGCTGGCAGCCATTTCTTCGTAGCGGGTGCCCGGCCGTCCGTAATTGGCATAGGGATAGATGGAGATGCCGCCCCTGGGCAGGAACAGGCCCGTCACCTCGATGTATTTGGGATTCATCAGGCGGATGAGGTCCTTCATGATGATGTTTACGCAGTCCTCATGGAACGCACCGTGATTCCGGAAACTGAAGAGGTACAACTTCAGACTCTTGCTTTCCACCATCTTCATGTCGGGGATGTAGGAAATTCTGATTTCGGCAAAGTCGGGTTGCCCCGTGATGGGACACAGCGAGGTGAACTCCGGGCAGTTGAATCTCACCCAGTAGTCGTTTTCCGGATGCTTGTTTTCAAACGTTTCGAGCACTTCCGGGGCATAGTCCTGCCTGTATTCTGTTTTTTTGCCCAATGATTTGAGCACGTCGGTTCTTTCTTCCATAAGCTTATTTGGATGAGGGGTTAGTCAGGTTTCTCTGTTTCAGGTATTCTTCCAGTCCGTGCCGTCTGAGTTTGCAGGCCGGGCAATGGCCGCAGCCGTCGCCGGGAACTCCGTTGTAGCAGGTGAGGGTCTGGTGGCGTACCAGGTCGAAAACACCCAGTTCGTCGGCCAGTGCCCATGTCTGGGCCTTGTCCTTCCACATTAGCGGCGTTTCTATTCTGAACTGATAGTCCATGGCCATGTTCAGGGTGACATTCATGGATTTTATGAACGAGTCGCGGCAATCCGGGTAACCGCTGAAGTCGGTTTGCGACACTCCGGTGACGAGCACGTTTACGCCTTTTTCCCGGGCAAAGACGGCCGCGATGCTGAGGAAGAACAGATTCCTGCCGGGTACGAACGTGTTGGGCACTCCTCCTTCCGGCTGTTGCTCGTCCATCTTGACATCCGGGCTGGTCAGGGAGTTGGAGGCCAGTGCGGAGATGAAGAAGGCATCGATGAGGTGATATTCAATGCCGGCGTCCTGGGCAATCCGGCGGGCGATGTCAACTTCCTTCTCATGCTTCTGCCCGTATTTGAATCCCAGGGCATACACTTTTGCGTATCTTTTCATAGCCCAGAAGAGGCATGTGGTGGAATCTTGTCCACCGCTGAAAAGAACAACAGCTGCTTGGTTGTTCATTGAATGTTCCATAAATCTATCTAAATGTGACTGGTTGGCTTAAAAAAAAGGCTGCTTGTGCGGATGGAAATGCGATGCGGACGTATAGGGGGCCTGTTCTGCCTGCTGTGTATGGGGGCTACCGTCAGGTCCGTTGTCAGGCCGCACCGGTTGTCGCGTCCGGAACAAATCAGCGCCGGTTGACAAAATCCGGCCTGCCGGACAAAAACAGTGCAGAAAGAATGGGAAACGCCTTTCTTAGATGAGCTTGAATATATTATAGGAGATGTTTGTGTCGTATACGTCGTCGCCTTCGCATTTCTTGACCAGACGGACAACTCTGACCGTCACAGGCAGAATCACCACTTCATACAGGGATTTGAGCACGACCTGCGTGAGCATCATCAGCAACAGTTCCCTCACGGGCATCAGGCCGGCAAAGGCTATCGGGAAGAAGACGATGGAGTCCGCGCTTTCGCCCAACAGGGTGGAAACGACGGCACGCAGGGAAAAGTGGCGGCCTTCGGACATGACTTTCATCCGGCTCATCACGTAGGCATTGACGAACGAACCGGCCAGAAAGGCCAGCAGACTGGCAAAGGCAATGCGGGGGGCAAGGCCGAAGACGAAATTAAAATGCTCTTCCCCCTGCCAGAAAGAGGCGGCCGGCAGCAACACTGCAATGTTTGCAAAAAGAATGACCAGGAAATTGGCTGCAAAACCGCTCCAAATCAGGATGCTCGCCTTGCGATAACCCCAGACTTCCGTCACGCAGTCGTTGATGATGTAGGAAATGGGAAAAACAATCATCCCGGCCGTGAACGTCAGGCCGAAGAGATGCACAACTTTTGCTTCAAGCAAATTGGCTGATATGAGGCATACGACAAAGAGCACACACATCAGCATGAATAATACTGATACTTTCGTTTGCATAATTCTTGTTTTTAATGGTGATCGAATTATCAACCTCACCGGATATTTTGAAATTGCCTGCAAAGTTAGGATTTTTTTTCTTTTGCATCATGTGGCCGTGTGTTAAAAAAAACAGCGTGTCGCAGGACGGTGTCGGGCAGTGTCGGTGTCCTCTGTTGGCCGGAGGGGGTGCGTGCAGATGGTTGTGGCTCCGGCTTTCTGAAAAAGAAAAACCGGCGGAACCGGCACAGCCCATGTGCAACCGGTTCCGTCGGAATCGGGGATTTCCCTGTTCTTTTTTCAGGCTTTTTCATTGAAGGCGTTCCATCCCTGTGCCTTGAGGGAGAATTCCTGTCCGTCGCGGGTGATGAGGGCACAGCCCAAATCGGGGCGGGTGATGTGCCCGATGATGCGCACATCGTCCAGGGCAGCCACCTTTTCGTGCAGCGTAAGGGGAACGGTGAAGAGCAGTTCGTAGTCCTCGCCGCCGTTGAGGGCGCAAGTGCTGACGTTCATGTTGAATTCTTCGGCAGTGACGGCTGTCTGGTAGTCGAGCGGCAGCCGTTCCTCGTAGATGCGGCAGCCTGTGCCCGAAGCGGTGCAGATGTGGAGCAGTTCGGAAGAAAGTCCGTCGCTGATGTCCATCATGGCCGTGGGGCGGATGCCGGCTTCGCGCAGGGCATGTACGATGTCGCGCCGTGCTTCGGGTTTGAGCAGCCGTTCGAGCAGGTATTCGCGTCCGCTGAAGTCGGGCTGTGCCGCTTCGGCGTCGTGTGCCGGGCGGGAATTGAATACCGCCTTTTCGCGCTCCATGAGCTGGAGGCCCATGTAGGCGGCGCCGAGGTTGCCGCTGACGCAGATGAGGTCGGTGTCCTTGGCTCCGTTGCGGTAGATGATGTCTTCATCGCGTGCTTCGCCGATGCAGGTGATGCTGATGGCCAGTCCGGTGAGCGAGGCCGATGTGTCGCCGCCGACCAGGTCGACTCCGTGCTTGTCGCAGGCCAGGCGCAGTCCCGCGTAGAAGTCCTCGAGGTCTTCGACGGTGAAGCGGCGGCTCATGGCGATGCTCACTACGATTTGCCGGGGAGTGCCGTTCATGGCATAGACATCGGAAAAGTTGACCATGGCGGCTTTGTAGCCCAAATGCTTGATGGGCGTATATTGCAGGTCGAAATGGATGCCTTCCATCAGCAGGTCGGTGGTGACCAGCTGGCGGATGCCGGGGGCCGGTGCCAATACGGCGCAGTCGTCGCCCACGCCTAACTGGGTGGAGGGATTGACCTTCGGGAGGTCGCGGGTGAGGTGGCGGATGAGGCCGAACTCACCGAGGGTGGATATTTCTGTCATGAGGTAAATGTTTTTTCGGTCAGAGAGAAGTGCCGGAAGAGTCCGGACGGAGATGGTTGGCTCTTGTTGGGACAAATCGGGAAGCGAAGGGAGAACACGCTCTCGCTTCGCTTCCCGATGGATGGGGAAAAATCCTTTTTTGATGCCGAGGCGGTATCAGAAGTAGAATCCGAGCCCTACACGGAAACCTACGGAACTGTTTCCTCCGAAGTCGTGCAGGCTCATCTTGTAATAGAGCGAAGGCTCGAAGGTGATGTGTCCGTTGAGGAAGAAGGCGTAACCCACTTCCACCGGAATCATGAGGTCATTGTTGTTGGGGGTAAAGTGGTTATATTCGGCTCCTGCACCGAGAAAAATACCGTTCTGCGAGAAGAAATAGCGGGCGCCGGCTCCTACGCGCACGTCGTCGATCTGGCGGGTGTGGTCGTAGCCGATGTTACCCTTGAGCATCCAGCAGTCGGCTATGAAATAACCGGCTTCGGCATCGAGGCCCAAACGGAATTTTTCGTTGTCGCTGTAGGAAAGCCCGATTCCCGAAAGAGAGGCACCGATGTATTTTTTGCCTTTTTCAAACTGGGCGCTGGCGCTGAGCGTGGTGGCGAGCAGCAGCAGGAGGGTCAGGATTTTTTTCATGATTCTGTTGTTTTTAGTTAGTGTTGGAGGACGGAGACTGTCATAAGGCACAGCCTTCGTGCCGATTCTTTTTCAAAATTACGGTTTTCTTTGATATATCGTTTCTTTTGTGCAGAAAAAATGAGGAATAAGTCCAAATATGCGGTTTCCCGGAACAAAACTAGGGTTCAGCCGACAGGGGGGAATGCGCAGGGACGGCAGTCGAGAACGGCTTCCATGACGGTGGCGCCGGGCGTGAGGACCCGTATGTCTGGCACTGATGGGGCGACAGGGCGCAGGCGGTAGACGGCCGGTGTCAGGCCGGCTGTCCTGCGCAGGTGAAGGGCCACGTGGCCCATGGTGCGCCGCAGGTTGACTTCGACGCAGGGGTGGAAACGTGGACCGTCCGGAGTGTCCACACACATGAGGTCAACGCCGAGCGGGCCGTTGTAGGCTCCCTGGAGCAGGCGGTGCAGATGGTGGGAAAGGCAGTCGGCAAGCGGGGACAGAAGTGGGCGCAGCGGTGCGGGCAGATATTGCAGCAGCACGTCTTGCGGTGCGATGAGGTTGCCGGTATAGGCTCCGGTGGAGGCGGTGGTGAAGAGGGATAATCCTTCGTAGCTGACGCCGGTCGCTGTGGCTGTGAATTCGAGGGCGAGGTCGGTTGTATGCCGGTAAAAAGGTTCCGCTTCCACCGCCCCCTGTTCGCGCAGCAGGCGGGTCACCCGCCGGTGTACGCTTTCCGGAGCGTTGGCGGTGGCCGGGAACACACCGCGCCCACTGCTTGACCATGGTGCCTTGAGCATGGCCGTGCCGTGCCGGCGGACGAAGTTCCACACCGCGTGTTCATCTGTGCACCAGGAGGAGGTACCTGTCGTTTCAGGTATTTCCTGACGTATGGCTTTGAGCAGGTGTACGGCTGTCTGACGACTGCTGAGCTGGCGGATGGTGTCGAGCTGTCCGGCAGAAGGGAGCAACGTTGGTGGGATGCCAGCCCGTTGTAACTGGTGTGCCAGGAGCGCATCCCAGCCCCAGGGGCTGATGCTGTCGATGTCGGCCGGTGACAGATTGCGCAGCGATGACGGGTGCAGAAAATGGAGGTCGCGGCCGGTGAAGTCGGAGGCGGGCAAGGGCAATGTGTCGGGTATCAGTACGTAGTCGCCCGCTTGTGCCCACCAGGCAGGCAATGTGGCCAGGTCGTTCCCCAATTGCCGGGCGGCACGCGAGGGGTAGTAGTAGGGGGAATGGGCGGCCAGCGCTTCGTCGTGTGACGGGTTGAAAATATGCAGTTGTGGCATGACGGTGTGTTCTTGAATGATGTAAAGGAATAACGCAAAATGGTGCTTGGACGATGCAAAAGTAAGGAGAAGTGGCGAACAGGCCAAAGGGAAGGAACCGGATTTGATGCAATGGAACTGTCGGTTTCCCTGTTCAGGGAACAACGGGGCCGGGGCCGCTATTTTTCGGAAGGAAAGGGAAGCGAATGAAAAAAATAGTGTATTTTTGTATGCAAATGAGTCAGCATGGAGAAGAAAAATGTAGTTCCGGAAGATAGCCGGCGCCCGTTGCTGGGCATGACGCTCGATGAGTTGAAAGCGGTGGCCGTGGCCTCCGGATTGCCCGGATTTGCGGGGAAGCAGATGGCCGGTTGGCTGTATGGCAAGCAAGTGACAGCCATTGAAGCCATGACGAATCTTTCGAAGGCGGCACGTGAGCGCTTGAGTGAACAATACACCATAGGCTGCTCTGCTCCTGCCGAATGCCAGCGTTCGGCCGACGGTACGGTGAAATATCTTTACCGTACGCTCAGCGGTCATTTTGTGGAGACGGTCTTTATTCCCGACGGGGAGCGGGCCACGCTTTGTGTATCCTGCCAGGTGGGGTGCAAGATGGGATGTGCCTTTTGCATGACCGGCCGGCAGGGATATGTGGAGTCGTTGTCTGTGGCGGATATCCTGAATCAGATTTATTCGTTGCCAGAACGGGAACGGTTGACCAACATTGTTTTTATGGGACAGGGCGAGCCCTTTGATAATCTGGATGCCGTATTGCGGGCTACACAGGTACTTACTGCCGACTGGGGATATGCCTGGAGTCCGCGACGCATCACGGTGTCGAGCGTGGGGCTGGCCAAAGGGCTGGTGCGTTTTCTCGATGAAAGCGAATGCCATCTGGCTATCAGTTTGCATCACCCTCTTCCCGAAGGACGTGCGGCGCTCATGCCGGCTGAACGGGCCTTTTCCATTCAGGATGTGGTGCGGGTGCTCCGGCGTTATGACTTCTGCCGCACAGTGCCGGCCGATGCCAGCGCTCCGCGTCAGCGCCGCCTCTCGTTTGAATATATCGTATTTGACGGTGTGAATGATTCCCGTCGGCATGCCGATGCCCTCATTGCACTGCTGCGCGGGCTTGACTGCCGCATCAACCTGATTCGTTTTCATAGCATTCCGGGCTCGGACCTGCGGGGAGCCAGTGACGAAAAAATGCTGGAATTGCGTGACTATCTGACCAAACATGGCATCTTTACGACGATTCGTGCCTCACGTGGTCAGGATATTTTTGCGGCTTGTGGATTGCTGTCCACTGCACGGCAGGAGCAGTCCCTCCGTCCCGCTGAAGAATAAACGTGGGCGTGTATCTTTAGCTTCTGGCATCGGACTGATGCGCAGGATTGTCCGGTAGAATACGATTGGACCGGCTGCTGTTGGGGCAAGAATGACGCCATTATCATAACTGAAAAAAACGAATGATGAACGACAACAGAAATAAGGGAAAAACGAATCCCATTGTTGAAACCGCTGAACAGGAGAATCCTTGTGCGGCTGAATTGAGTATAGAAAATCCGTCGCGCGAACATTTGCCGAAAGTAGGTATCACACACGGCGATACGAACGGCGTGGGATACGAACTGATTATGAAGACTTTTGCCGAGCCGGCAATGATGGATATCTGCATCCCGGTGGTTTATGGTGCGTCGAAAGTAGCGCAGCAACACCGTAAACAGCTGGATATGAATATCAACTTCAATGTAATTGCTTCGGCCAACGAGGCAGAGGCTGCCCGTTTGAATCTGCTGAACTGCACGGATGACGAGGTTAAGGTGGAAATGGGGCAGGCGACGCCTGACGCGGGACGCGCGGCCTATCAGGCATTGGAAAGAGCAGTGGAAGATCTGAAAGCGGGGCGCATAGATGTGCTGGTAACGGCTCCCGTATGCAAAGCGTCCATACACGGGAAAGATTTCGACTTTGCCGGGCATACCGAATATCTGGCGGCCCGCTTGGGAACGGAAGGCGAGGAACCTCTGATGATTTTGTGTAACCGGCTGATGCGGGTGGCGCTGGTGACAACACATCTGCCGGTGCAGCAGGTGAGCGAAGCCATTACGGGGGAGGCGGTGGAGAAAAAGATTAAGGCCCTTTATCACAGTCTGCGCCGCGACTTCATGCTTTCTGCTCCGCGCATCGCCGTATTGGGGTTAAACCCGCACAGTGGTGACGATGGAGTGTTGGGTAGCGAGGAAAAGGAAATCATCGCACCCGCCGTGGCTGCGGCCATGGAAAGCGGCATTCCCTGCTTTGGCCCTTATTCGGCTGATGGATTCTTTGGCGCAGCCATGTATACGCATTTCGACGGTATTCTTGCCATGTATCACGATCAGGGACTGGCTCCATTCAAGGCGTTGTCGATGGATGATGGTGTCAACTTTACGGCCGGCCTTCCTTATGTGCGGACTTCGCCCGACCATGGAACGGCGTTTGATATAGCAGGAAAGGGAGAAGCGTCGGAAGTTTCTTTCCGTGAGGCAGTCTATATGGCTATTGATGTCTGGCGGAATCGCAGAAGCTACGATGAGGCCAATGCCAATCCGCTGAAAAAGCTGTTCCATGAACGCCGCGAGGACAATGACCGGCAGCGTCACACCTTGCCTCAGCAGGAAAAAGAGGAATAACTATTCGCATTGTTCTGTTCCATTCTCCCGTTATCCCGGAAGGGGATTTCGCCGGAAACCGGATGTTTCAAGATGACCTGACAGCATTTGGACTTTTGCCGGGAGAGAATGGAGCAGAACAAACTGTTTTTGAAAGCAACTGCGGGCGGCCGCCTGGTAGCAGAAGGGCGGTGTCCGTTGGGGATTCCCCATTTTTTAGGAAGACAGAATATTGAGAAGAAAGGCTGTAAGCTATTTGTAGAAGAAAAAAGAGCCATGAGTGCACGGGCCAGAAATTTATTTGTACTTTTCGGTATTGCAGCCATCGTAGTGATGTTGTTTACGGTTGAGACCGATTATGATCAAATCGGGCGTAATCTCAGCCGCATCGGGATGTATTTTCCGTTGGTCCTCCTGGTTTGGTGTCTGGTTTATGGACTCAATTCGTTGGCATTTCAGTGGATTGTCAACAGTGGAAAGCACGGTTGGCACCTGTCGCTGAGGTATGCCTGCAAACTGACCGTTTCAGGACATGCTTTCAGTGATACTACTCCGTTGGGCATCGGAGGAGGCCCTTATCGGATGATGGAACTTTCGCGTTATATCGGAGTTCCGGACGCCATGTCGAGTGTTGTCTATTATATGATGACACATTTTTATTCTTTCTTTTTTCTTTGGAGCATATCCATCGGTGTCTTTTTGTGTCTATTCCAGGAAAAGATGAAAGCATGGCTTTGGCCGGTATTCGGCATCTATCTGCTGTGCTTCCTGTTGTTGTCGCTGGTGTTTTATTACGGCTATAAGAACGGTCTTATTGTGAAGCTGTACAGTATACTGTTGAAAATTCCCTTTATCAAGATTCCGGCGGGAAAATTCTATGACCGTATTTCCGGCACCCTCTGTCAGGTCGACGAGCGGATGGCTTATCTTTACGGCCGGCCGAAGGCCTTATGGGGTGGACTGTGTTTTGAGATATTGGGCCGTTTGGTGGCTGTGCTTGAGTATTATCTTATTTTTCAGGCATTCGGTCTTGATGTCAGTTATGCCGAAGCCTTGCTGGTGGCTGGCTTTTCTTCATTTTTCGACGCTCTGCTTTATGTGGTGCCAATGCAGATTGGTGCCCGGGAAGGGGGACTGGCCATCATTGTGAAAATATTGGGGATCAGCACTGGTGGGGCAGGACTCCTGGCGGGATTCTATACTCGAGCCCGCGAATTTGTCTGGATTTGCATCGGGGTCTTGCTGGTAAAGTGTGGAAATGCTTCTCCGGCCGTTTCACGGAAGTGGCGGTGATTTGGAAAAGCAGGCCGAATCGGGCGGTATGTGCGTGATGCGAAAAATCTTGTTTTGAACTGTTATCCAGTTTTCAAAAGTTTATCTTTTTCCCAGTGCTGAATGTTGGGATATTTATTTTTTTCTTTATTTTTGCGAAAGTCACTTGATTGGGATAATCTTGATAACAATCAGAATGTCTATACTATATATGAAAAAAGCCTTTTTATTTCTATTCGACTTGTTACTGTTGGGCGTACCTGCTGGATTAAAGGCTGAAACTATGGCTAACGATACACTGGCTGTGTATCTGAAAAACGGCCGTATTGATGTTTTTCCGGACAGTGTGTTGAAAAGTCACAACCGTACAGAAACGGAGTTGCAGATTACGCTGAAGAACGATTCACTCCTTACTTATTCTGTAGCAGAAATGGATTCATTGGGACGGGTGCCATCCGGTTTTCCTAAGTTTACGTCCTTTATGTTCAGCAGTTATTATAATGATGAAGTCTATACGGACGTGGCTGGCGAAGTGACCGATTCTACTGTAAAGGCTACAGTGCCGGCCATCGGCAAACGGCTGACCCCAACTTTTCAGCTGGACCGTACTGATGGGAAAGTTTTTGTGGGCAATGCACTTCAGGAAAGTACTGTGAGCCGGCATCGTTTCGACACGACCAAGGTATATGTGCTGACACAAGGGGATGTGCGTCAGTTGAAAAGGGTTAAAATCAAGGACGCGGTGTGGAGTGATGAGAAGGATGAGGTGGAACTGGCTGACATACAGCTGACCGCTGATATGTTCTCAACCAATGCACCCTCCAATTATGGAGAGGACCCCTATCGGATGTTGGACGGAAATCCGAATACGTATTTTCATTCCACCTGGGGAACCGGGCAGTATGAAAAGTTGCCGCTTGACCAGCATCCGTACCTGGAAGTGTCAATAGCGGAGGACGTGACGAAGTTTGTCTTTGAATATGTGACCAGTGGGGAGAACAATAATCGTTTCCCGTTGGAGATTGAGATTCAGGCCAGCCATGATGGCGTAGACTGGAAAACAATAGATAGTGTAGATGAAACGGACGGAATGCCGACTTCGGGATTGGCCAGAGAGTTCGTTTCTCCGGTGATAGACTTGAAGGAAGCGTACCGTCGTTTGCGCTTTGTAATGACGCGGGCGTCATACAAGAACTATTTCGTATTGGGAGAATTCCGGTTGAAAAAGGTGGTGAGTGAGAATGAACCGACGGGGCCGGAACTGATAGAGCCTGCGCAGTATGCCTATCGCTGGCTGCCGTTCGGGCGCGAGGTGAAAGTGGATGTGGATTGGCCGACGGATCGTGCCGTAAATGTTCCGAAAATCAGTATTGACATAGAGGGAGGGAAACTTCCAGCCGATAAGGTTACCTATCTGCAGGCACAAATCAATATTGATGGTGCGGGAGTCTTCCCTGATTTTTCGGCTCCGGTGCAGATCAGAGGCCGGGGAAACTCCAGTTGGGCCGGTGTTGACGGGAAAAGTCCTTACCGATTGAAATTTGAAGAGTCGGTAAAGCCTTTCGGACTGACAAAAGGCAAAAATTGGGTATTGCTGGCTAATCGGCAGAGTGGTTCAATGATGGCCAATGCGATTGGTATGAAGATAGCACGGCTGGTACAGGCCGCAGGAGCCAACGACATGATTCCGGTGGAGTTGTATCTCAATGGCGAATATCGAGGCAGTTATAATTTTACGCAGCAGGTGGGGCTTCACAACAATAGTATCGATATAGATGAAACCAACGCCATTCTGATTGAACTGGATACCTATTATGATGAATTCCAGTTTACCAGTTATCATTATGATTTAAGCACCAATGTGAAAGAACCGGATCTGGAGGATGTGCCCGCTACGCAGGCTACACCGATTTTCAATAAGGTGCGTGACAACTTCAATAATTTCTGTAAAGTGCTTGCCAGGAAAAACCGGGATTATGAGAATGTGGTCAACATACCGATGCTTTGCCGTTATCTCATCGTCAATGAGTTTATCCGGAATATGGAGTTAGGTCATCCCAAGAGCACGTTCCTTTACCGTGAGGATATGGATGCATTGCATAGCCGGTATGTTTTCGGTCCGGCCTGGGATTTCGACTGGGCTTTTGGCTATGAAGGGTCATATACCTATTATCAGAACAAGGCAACCGAAGATTATTTCTATCACATGGGCGGACGAGGTAATGAGTTCTTTAACGATTTGCGTTATAATAGTCCCGTAGTTAAGAAAACATATTACCAGATATGGAAGAACTTCGTGGACCATCAGCTGGCCGAGGTGTTGGAATACATTGATGATTATTACAAGTATGCACGTCCGTCCTTTGAGCATAATGCAACACGTTGGGGGGATGGTTATAATTATGCCCCCAGTTGCGAAAATGCCAAACAGTGGCTTACCGAGCGGGCCAACAGCATTACGGAAAGTATGGCCGATTACCCCTCGGAGCCGGAACCTGAAATCCTGAAAGGGGATGTCAACTCGGATGGAGCTGTAAATATTGCTGATGTCGTATGCGTGCAAAACTACTTGCAGGAACGCGAAAACGAGCGCTTTGATGCCGAACAGGCGGATGCCGACGGTAACGGCCGCATTACGATAACCGATGTCGTATGGATTGTGGCCATGGCCATGCAGGAACCTGCCAACGACGGGCGTCATCTTCTGTTGCCGCAGGCTGCTGCATCCTTGAAGGCACAGTCGTTTACGGCGCTTGTTGGCGCAGAGTCGGCATTGCCCGTGGAGCTGACTGTTGAGGACAGCTGTTATACTGCGGCCCAGATGGATGTCGTGTTGCCGGCGGGTCTGGAACTGGAGAAAGTTGTCCTGCCTGATGCCCTGCAGGGACATGTGGTGGAAACAGCTTGCTTGTCCGGCGGACACTATCGTGTGGCTGTTTATGCAGAAAACGGCACCACCTTCCCCAGGGGCAACCTTGCCTTGCAGTTCATGGTAAAAGCCAGTCGTGCGATAAATGCCGATGAACGTGTGGCCAGTATTACGGACATCTCGCTGGTGGGGGTAAAGGGTACTGAGGAAAGGTTGACCCCCAAGTCATCGCGCTTTGATATGAACTTGACCGGTATAGAAGGCGCGGAGGGGCATGAGGCCGTTTGGGGAGGCGATGCTCTTTATATTGAAGCCTTGGCCGACAGCAGTGTGCGCGTCTATGCTGTCGACGGTCGTCTGGTACAAGTATGCCATGTAAAGGCGGGTAACAACCGAATCAGTCTGCCTTCAGGCGTTTATATCGTCAACCGGCAGAAAATCGTGGTGAACCGTTGAGCATGATTGTATCCTATTTGATTTACGAAAAGACAAATAAAAAGATGAAGACATTAAAAAGGATTACGGTTTCATTGGTCTGTTGGCTGGCAATGGCGGTGTGTGCAGTTGCTGCCGATGCGGTGAAGATGAGTGTGGAGTCACAGCCCGATTTTCAGAGTTGGAAAGTTACCGTTTCTCTTGATAATTCCCAGTCGGGCAACTATACGGCGTTTCAAATGGACATGCACTTGCCCGAAGGATTCGTTTTGGTGGAAAACAGCCTTGAAGCAGATTTCCGGTTGCTGGCTCATCAGGTATCGGTTGCCACGTTGGAGGGAAATGTGTTACGCTTGTTGGCCTATTCGTTGACAAACAGCGTAATTCCCGGAAACGGAGGAGCGCTCTGTTCTTTTGTAATAGCGGCAGCACCCGGTTTGCAGGAAAATCTTTATACGTTGACAATGGAGGACATCATTTTCAGCCGGCGTACGGGAGCTGAAACTCGCCTGTCCGATGCTTCGGCTGCGTTGAAATATGATGCCGACGGTGTCGTGGAAAGTTACGATGTGGTATATATGGTTGACGGACAAGAGTACAAAAGAGTGCCTGTGGAATGGGGAACGCCGATACCTGCCGTTGAGTCGCCCGTCAAGGAAGGATATACGTTTGCAGGATGGGAAGGCTTGCCGGAACTGATGCCGAAAGCCGATGTTGTTGTGACAGCCCGCTTCACGGTGAAAACGTTTGTAATCACCTATTATCTGGACGGTCTTATCTACAAACTCGTTTCTGTGGAATATGGTGCCAAAATTGTGCCGCCAGAGGTGGAAAGTACCGAGGACAAGGAATTCGGCGGATGGGTGGGATTGCCGGAAACGATGCCGGCGCGCAATCTGACCATATATGGAAATATGGTGCCGCTGGGTATAGAAGCATTGTCCGAAGATGCAGTTGTCACCGTCTATTCGCTTGCCGGCAAACGGCTCCTTTCCGGTCGGACCCTGCGTGAAGCCAAGGCTCAGTTGCCCCGTGGTGTCTATATCGTCAACGGCCGGCGTGTCTATCTGCGTTGATTTTTGTCCGTATTCTCACGTGAGTTCGGTTATAACTACGACAAAGACATATTACCGGAAATTCAGGAGAAAAACAGTCATTACTTTCGTAAAAACTAAAGTACTGAAAGAAATTTCTATCAGTACTTTAGAATTTTCTGTCAGTAGGACTGTGAAACCGTGATGCGGCAACAGCATACAATAACCTCTGCCCGGGGATAAATAATTATATCAAACTCACGTTATTACCAACTCGTCTGCAAAATAACCCGCAGAAAAAATTCATCACCCGATGACATATAATAAAAAACATTCTCCGAAAGAAAGAAAAATGATTTTACTTCGGCTACCCAACCCTAAAGCATATTCCTCGGAGACTACTTCATACCACTAAAAATGTACCAATAAAACGGTTTTATCCTCAAAATAGTCCCAAGACATCAAGAATAACAAAAAAACAATGTCTTTCTTTAGCCTTTGCAATTGCCTTTTTGTATATTTGCAAAAATATTGGGGCACACCATCTGCTTCTATCAACAACATAAAGTTGTACAATATCAAGACAAACAATACTATGAAAAATCATCCTGTTGGGAGATATTGCGTATGTCTCACTGCACTCGTATCAGCAGCAGAAATGCAAGCTGCAACAGAAAATACAGTCCGTAAGCCAAATGTAATTTTTATTGTTGCAGATGACATAGGATACGGCGATTTAAGCTGCTACGGCGAACAAACCGTGAATACCCCCAATGTAGATGCACTGGCGGCATCGGGAATCCTCTTTACTGACGCACACGCCACAGCCTCAACAAGCACCCCTTCCCGTTATTCTCTTTTCACCGGTTGCTACAACTGGAGACGCAACGACACCGGTATTGCTCCGGGAGATGCCGCTATGATTATACGCCCGGACCAGCATACCATTGCCGACCTTTTCAGGGAAAAAGGCTATACAACGGGAGCTATCGGAAAATGGCATCTGGGACTGGGCGACAAACGAGGAGAACAGGACTGGAACGGCACCATCACTCCCGGACTGAAAGATATTGGCTTTGATTACTCCTGCATAATGGCCGCGACAGCAGACCGCGTTCCGTGTGTATGGATTGAAAACTCCAGAATAGCCAACTATGACCCCTCTGCCCCTGTTTATGTCAGCTACAAGGAAAATTTTCCGGGAGAACCGACCGGAAAGGACAATCCCGAACTGATGACAAAATTACGCCCGTCGGTAGGACACAACCAATCGATTGTCAACGGCATCCCCCGTATCGGCTATATGAAGGGAGGCGGAAAGGCGTTATGGAAAGATGAAAACATTGCCGATACCATATCAGCCAAAGCTGTGGGCTTCATTCAAAAAAACAGCAATCGACCGTTTTTCCTTTACGTCGGGACTAACGACATACATGTGCCACGCTACCCGCATCCACGTTTTCAGGGAAAAAGTCCGATGGGACTTCGTGGAGATGCCATCCTGCAGTTCGACTGGACTGTTTCCACAATTGTCCAGGCCCTAAAAGAGGCCGGCATCTACGAAAACACCCTCATCGTGCTGACCAGCGACAACGGCCCCGTAGTGGACGACGGATACCAGGACCGCGCCGCCGAATTATTGGGAAAACATCGTCCCTGGGGTAATCTCCGAGGCACGAAATACAGCATCTACGAAGCAGGAACCCGAGTACCCTTTATTGTCAGCTGGCCGTCACAAGTCAAAGCAGGAGTTTCCCCTGCGCTCGTTTCCCATATCGACCTTTACGCCTCCATGGCAGCCCTCATCGACACCCAAAAGCCTGCCGGAGCAGCATCCGACAGCCGCAATCAGCTGGCAGCCTTATTAGGAAAAAACCAGAAAGGGCGTGAATACATTATTGAATCCTCGGGCACACTGGCTGTATCTACAGGAGAATGGAAATACATTCCCGGACGGAATGGCGGAAAAAAACAAGTTCCTGCCCAACTTTATCATCTGAAAGAGGATATTGGCGAAAAGAAAAATGTTGCTGACAAATATCCGGAAAAGGTAAAAGAACTGGATGCAATTCTACAAAAAGAAAAGAACAGAAAGTAAACAGCAGAACTGCACACGGAACTGTAAAAGCGACACCTGCAATCCATTCCGAAAAACGCATATGTATCCCTGTCAAATAAAAAAATAAACATCATAAACAAACATGAAGAGACAACTGAATATTTTATACGGATGTGCCGTTGTTGCGGCCCTGCCTACAGTAACGACAACGGCAAATCCCGTTTCTGCTCAAAAGAAAGACAAGCCCAACATTATTTACATCCTGGCCGATGATATGGGACGTGCCGACATCGGCTGTTATGGACAGGAAAAAATAGAGACTCCCCATCTTGATGCCCTCGCAAAAAGCGGTATGATATTCACCAATCACTACTGTGGCCAGGCGGTTTCCGGGCCATCGCGTTGTGTGCTGTTTACGGGACTGCATTCAGGGCATGCCTACATTCGTGGAAACGACGAAGTTGCCTCTCGCGGAAATGTGTGGAGTCATCAGGCCATGCTCGCAGACTCGACTCTGGAAGGGCAGCGCCCGGTTCCGGCCAACACCATCATGATTCCACGAATGTTGAAACAGGCCGGTTACGTTACCGGATGCGTAGGAAAATGGGGACTGGGCTATCCCGGTTCTGCCAGCACTCCCAACAAAATGGGATTCGACTTCTTTTACGGTTACAACTGCCAACGCCAGGCTCACACGTACTATCCTGCATTTCTTTACCGAAACGAATGCCGGGAATATCTTGACAATAAAATCGTAGCTCCCGGTATCAAACTGGACAAAGGCGCCAATCCCCGTGATGAAAAGAGCTATGCCAAATATGTACAAAAGGATTACTCCATCGATGTCATGTACAAGGAACTGCTTGATTTCGTCAAGAGAAGCAAAGACAATCCCTTCTTACTGTTTTGGACAAACCCGTCCCCGCACGTACCCTTGCAGGCACCGGAACGTTGGATTCGTCACTACGTTGAAAAATTCGGAGATGAAGAACCATATTTAGGAGACAAGGGTTATTATCCCTGCCGCTATCCGCGTGCCACTTATGCCGCCATGGTCAGCCACTTTGACGAGCAGATTGGCGGATTGATACAATTACTCAAAGACTTAGACATTTACGAGAATACGCTAATCATTTTTACCAGCGATAACGGGCCCACCTATAATGGCGGAAGCGATTCTCCATTTTTCGACAGTGCGCGCCCCTTCGCCTCTGAATATGGAAAGGGAAAAGGGTTCCTGCGTGAAGGAGGCATACGGGTTCCCATGATTGCTTCCTGGCCGGGAGTAATAAAGGCAGGAACTTCGTCCGATTTGCTTTCTGCTTTTTGGGACATGATGCCAACCATGTGTGACATTGCCGGCGTAGAAAGCCCGGAAACCGACGGTATCAGTATGCTCCCTACATTCCTCGGTAAGCACCGCAAGCAAAAGAAACATGAGTTTCTGTTTTGGGAGTTTCCTGAATATGGCGGCCAAAAAGCGGTTCGCATGGGAAAATGGAAAGCTTTAGTGGAAAACGTGCGAAAAGGGAATCGGAAAGTACAACTTTTTGACCTTGAGACTGACCCGCGGGAACAGAATGACATTTCCGCTCAACACCCGGACGTTGTAAAGAAAGCTCTGCAGATTTTCCGGGACGAACACACAGATCCCGAAATCAAGACCTTCAACCTGCCCGTTTGGTGAGTTTGCAATAGATTTACATATCATCGTGTATTTCATCGATTATACACCTTATGATTGGAACAATGAGAAAAGTTATCTATTTCCTGTTTTTTCTGGCCAGCAGCCTTCTGATGGGATGTCAAGAAAACATTGACGACTCAAACTTTGCCATTAAAACGGAAATGACTGCCGCTGATTTTGTTGACGCCGACGACAACTATTCTATGATTGGAGCCATCTTTCGTCGCGTACGCACAGGAAGCGATGAAGAAACGTCATCCATCTACGGTATGCTTTCCACCCGCGGCAATTACACCGTATTTTTGCCCACCAACTCGGCCGTCAAACAATTTTTACAAGAAAACGGACTCAGTTCCATAGAGCAGCTAAATTATGAACAAGCCAGTCTGGTGGCCAAGAGTTGCATCATCGACAATATGGGTGAATCTGCCTATTCCACCCCCGTATTTCCTGTAAAAGGGTCTTTCTCTCTGCCGAATTTGAACGACCGCCTGCTTTCCTGCGAACTTGACGAAAATGCAGAATACCTGATCAATGCAAAGTCGCGGTTACTTTCTGCCGACAACGAGGTTTCGAACGGTTGCATCCATGTGGTGGACTACGTGGTGGCTCCCTCCAGCAGGACACTCAACAAAATGATAGCCACAACTCCAAATCTGAAAATATTCAGTAAACTTTTGGAGGTTACCACGTGGGGCGATTCGCTTCAAAAAAATCTCGACATCAGTTATGAAGACCCTGATCGTCCTGAAAATGCAGTAATTGCAGAGCTCAACCGATATTACGTTCCCCATCGTTACTATGGTTATACCGCCTTCACCGAGCCGGACTCGGTCTTCAAGGTGAAGTGGGGCATTGAACTGGTGCTGGACAAAGACGGGAACATATCCAATTGGGATGACATCTACAAAATTATCCGCCAGAAATGCGAAACTGTTTATGGAAAAGAATACCCCGAGCAGCCCGAGCATCCTGACAATGCAGTAAACCGTTTTGTCGCTTACCACCTGATTGACGCCAAAGTCAGCTATAACCGAATCGTACAACACTATAATGAGTTTGGATACAAATTCGGTGAAGCGAATCACCCACAAGTTGTCAACTGCCCCACTAATATCTGGGACTTTTACACCTCAATGGGAAAGCACCGTGGTATCTTAAAGATTACGCAAGTGGGTGATGGCGGCTTTGAACGCGACATGGACCACAAGATGTACATCAACAGATTCTCCATCTATGCTGACGGTCCTAACGATGATTTTCGGGAACTCGGCATTGTCGACGGATTCCGCGGAATTATGTTAAGCCCGTTCAACGGAGAATACGACAACAATGCGCTTAATGGATTCTACTATCCGATTGATGATATTCTGATGTACACTACTGCCGTACGGGAAGAACTGTACCGAAGAAGACTACGTATAGACTTCAATACCATATTACCGGAACTCTTATCCAACAACGTGCGTTGCAGCCGTCATTCTGCATTTGAAATCGGATATTTCGACCACATTACCCGAGAATCTTCCGGGACACAACTACTTTATTCCAAAGCCGATGCCCCTGGCGACTGGTGGTGCTATCAAGGAGATTATTTCTTGCTTTCGGGACAATACGATGCAACCATTCAATTGCCCCCGATTCCCAAAGATGGAACATATGAACTCCGAATGGCTGTGGTCCATAACCCTACCCGAGGTATGTGCCAAATTTATTTTGGAGATGACCCAGACCGCCTTTTACCCGTAGGACTCCCATACGACATGCGTCAGACTCCAGGTCCCGACAATCCGGCCATGCCCTGGATGGAGGAAACCGACGACCCGCAAACCAACCAGGAAATCGACAAGAATCTGCGAAATCAAGGTTACATGAAAGGCCCAAGATATTATACCGTAGGCAACGGGAAAGGGGATACCCCGGTGCGTTCACGCTCCCGCAGTATGCGAAGAATCATTACCGTTGCTGATTTGAAGGCAGACAAAGTTTATTATATTCGCTTTAAATCCGCACTGAAAAAATTGGATTCACAATGCCAACTGGACGCAATAGAATTTGCCTCCTCCTATGTATACAATGGAGTGAAAGCAGAAGACGTGTGGTGAAATCCTATTCCATTGCAAATGATAGAAAACAAATGTAACACGCCATAAAAAAACAAAACAGAAAATATGAATAAGAAAAACTTCAACCGGATGGTGGCGCTGATATGCCTGGCGCTGATAGCCGTTCCCTCTATCGGGAAAAAATGGAAAGCAGAACATGTATTCATTATCGGGCTGGACGGCTGGGGAGCCTACAGCGTAGAAAAAGCTGACATGCCGAATGTAAAACAACTGATGAATGAAGGGTGCTACACGCTGAAGAAAAGAAGTGTATTGCCCTCTTCAAGTGCTGTCAACTGGGCATCCATGTTCATGGGAGCCGGCCCGGAACTTCACGGTTATACGGAATGGGGGTCAGCTCACCCGGAACTTCCGTCAAGAGTCATCGAAAAGAACAACATTTTCCCCACTGTTTTCCAACTTTTGAGGAACGAGGCACCCGAAGCTGAAATTGGATGCATTTACGAGTGGGCCGGAATCAAATATCTGGTTGACACACTGTCAATGAACTACCATGCACAGACTCCCGACTACAACCAGCATCCAGAGGCGATGAGCCAGATGGCCTGCAAATACATCCGGGAAAAGAAACCGGTACTCGCAGCGTTCTGCTTCGACAATCCCGACCACGTAGGACATGCAGAAGGACATGACACCCCGGCATACTATGCCAAGTTGAAGCAACTGGACAAATACATCGGTGAAATTCTCAATGCCATCCGTGAAGCCGGCATCTACGACAAAAGCATCATAATTGTCACTTCCGACCACGGAGGCATCAAACGCGGACACGGTGGAAAAACCATGATGGAAATGGAAACCCCGTTTATCATTGCAGGTAAGAATATACGGAAAGGCGGGCAGTTTGAAGAAAGCATGATGCAGTTTGACTGTGCCGCCACCATTGCTCATATATTCAAGTTGAAAACGCCTCAAGTGTGGATCGGACGTCCCATGAAACAAGTTTTCAAATAAGACGCCCAATCTTCCCGACATAAGCAGGAGTTCTTTTCCCAAAAGGATTTTCACCATTCCCCTATGGTTGAGTACCTCCAAACGCATCCCCGCATCCATACAGATTCATCCGACATTCACTGCGGGGATGCAAAACATTTCTGAAACAAAAATCCCTCTATATCCACATCTGAACCAGAACCAAATTATCTATGAAAAAAAAAGTAATGACGCTGCTGGCTGTTTCAGCCCAATTCGCACTGACCGTTGCAGCCCCCTACTCCGGAACTGTTTTTGTTGATGAAAATCGTAACGGAATTTATGATACCGGCGAAAAAAGACTGGCCGGAATCTGTGTTTCCGACGGTCTCCACGTTGTCAAGACCGACCGCAACGGTCAATTTACCTTACCGGGGCACAACCGTGAGCGCTTTATCTTTATCACAACGCCCTCCGGCTACAAGACCCACAATAATTATTACCGCCGGATTTCAGAAAGTACGACCTCCTATGATTTCGGCCTTATACCTTTTCCCGGCCAAGCCAACAAGGACGGAAGCCACCGCTTCATTCATATCTCAGACACGGAAATCGGTGAGGAAGTTGGACACGACGAATGGGTGGAAAATCTCCGACGCTACTCTGCCGGCGAAAACGTTGCCTTCATTGTCCATACGGGCGACATCTGTTATACAGCCGGCTTAAACAGCCACATACGCCTGATGAATACAGCCAATATGGATACCCCCGTATTCTATTGTATCGGCAATCACGATTTGGTTCAAGGAAAATATGGCGAAGAAGTCTTTGAAAACAATTATGGCCCAGTATATTATTCATTTGATGTAGGTTCAACCCACTACATCGTAACTCCGATGGCCGGCGGCGACTACCGCCCGGCATACACCAGGGAAGATGTATGCAAATGGATGAAAAATGATTTGGAACAACAACCGGCCGGAAAACCCATCATGGTGTTCAACCACGACTTGCTGACCATGGGCGACAACTTCGTTTACCCGGGAAACGATACCCTCTCACTGGATTTGAACAAATACAATCTGAAAGCATGGATTTATGGGCACTGGCATATCAATTACATACGCAAACATGGAAACACATTCAGTGTCTGCACATCTACCCCCGTGCGCGGAGGCATTGGACACGCCTCCTCGGCTTTTCGTATTCTAAATGTTGATGATCAAGGAGATTTCAGTTCCGAATTACGCTACACTTATTTCGACAAGAAACTCAAAATCGCTTCTGTTGCCCACCGGCACCACGCCCTTACTGACGAGGGACGCATTCCGGTTTCAGTCAATACCTACTCGACTGTTTCCCCCACAAAAAGCGTAACATGCACTCTTCTGGCTGACGGCAGGGAAATCACAAAAGCAGTGTCGCTGCAACAACAGACCGACTTTAACTGGAGGACAGAAATAGAACTGCCTCACCGTTACGCCAACCGCCTGATTACAATGCACGTTGAGGCCACTTATCGCAACGGAGAAAAGGCTCAGGAAGAGCAATCCTTCTTTTACCGACCCCAACCGGAGACACGCTGTAACCCAGCAAACCGCGAATGGACCAACCTCCTTGGCAACGCCAGTCACCTGGGCATCGCCCGTGATACACTCCAACTTCCATTACGTCTATGCTGGACCACGCAAGCCGGCAGCAATATCTACCTGACCTCCCCCATCGTCAAGGACGGGCGGTTATACGTAGCCACCGTTGACGAAGATGAAAAAGGACGTGCTGCCGTAGTGTGCCTTGACGCCAACAATGGAAAGCAGATATGGAAATATAACGTCGAGGGGTCCATACGTAACACAATTGCCCTTGAAAGCGGAAACGTTTTCGCGCAGGACGTTCACGGAAACCTCTATGCATTGTCGGCAGCAACAGGACAGTTGGCCTGGAAGAAGCGGCTGCAGGTATACGTTCTTCCGGAACTGATGGACGGACTGGCTACGGCCAACGGAGTAGTTTACGCTGGCTCCGGTTACGGCCTATGTGCACTCGATGCGAAGACTGGACGAGAGATCTGGCGCAACAAAAGCTGGGGACAAAGTCAAGGTTGCACAGCCACACTTTCCGTAGGTTCCGGCGTCATTATCGGTAATGCCCACTGGGGAGCCCTCTACGCCAACGACATGCACACGGGAAAATATCTTTGGGGGCGTTCCGAAAACGGCATACGCCACCGGTCCGCCTCTCCTGCCATCAAGGATGGGCTGCTCTACTTCATTTCAGGAGAATCCGTCTTCGTTATGACAGCCATGACCGGCGAAGTGGTGATGCAACGCAATTTGGGATATAACGTGGATGTGGCGTCCACTCCTCTCGTTACGGACAAGGAAATCATCTTCGGCACTGCCCAGCGAGGCATTGTAGCTCTTGACCGCACCACACTTGCCGAACGCTGGAATTTCCAAACCGGTGAAGCGCTCATTTACTCATCGCCCTACACACGTAACCCGTCAAGTACCATTGAAACAAGTCCTGTTTTAAGCGGCAATACTGTCTTTGTCGCAACCTCAGATGGAGGTATTTACGGATTGGACCGTTCTAACGGCCGCATGCTGTGGCGTTATCTGACCGGTGTTCCCTGTTTCGGCTCTGTGGCCATCGTCGGAAACGCACTATATGCAGTCGATTTCGGCGGCAACGTATACGGTTTTGCAGGAAACAAGTAAAGTGGCAGGAAACCGCTCTACACTCCATCGCCAAGACGGTCTTTCCTACTCAACACAAAGTCAACCGAATGGCTCGCATTCATTCGGTTGACTTTTTATATTCATATTCTCCACAGAACTCCACAACCTCTTCGAAGTAAGGCAACCATCCCCCCGACAGGCAACAAGCCGCTCATATCATTCCAGTCATCGCTTCCTGTAAATATGTGAGTCCGGTATAATGATTTATTCCCAACAGAGGTCATTGTATGCTACTGCCGCATCATGGTTTCACAATCCTACTGACAGAAAATCCTAAAGTACTGATAGAAAATTCTGTCAGTACT
>ENA-OZFV01000077-OZFV01000077.1-human-gut-metagenome-genome-assembly--contig:-NODE-77-length-58715-cov-6.775725_pt1 | contig 58715 bp, 41 predicted proteins | sample MGYA00245110_ERZ653645 | MGnify/ENA primary metagenome ERZ653645 (study PRJEB26926, sample SAMN06165144) | human gut metagenome | biome: ENVO:00009003; feature: ENVO:2100002; material: ENVO:00002003... | reverse complement strand
TATTGGTTTTCAATATATTATCGCCTACTTGTTTTGTCAGGATTGTTGACAAAAAACTCAAAGGAGTGTTATTGCTGAATAGTTACCAAAACACGATCACCATATTAAAAAACGTAAAATGGAAGGCTTTCCGCCTTTTTTAGGGTAAATTTGCACATTCAAAGAAACTGTACTCTTAGGCAATGAGTCTGACAAGTATCATAAGCAAGCTATACTTCCGACCGCGTTGGAAAGAGCTGGAACATTATAAACAAGGTGGCGCGGCCCTTCAGAACGAGGTGTTGCGCTACCTCATCAGCCGTGGCAAGGAGACGGAGTACGGCCAGTCACACTATTTCCCGATGATGAAGGGTTATGAGGACTTTGCCAAATTCATACCCGTCAACACCTACGAGGAACTAAAGGGCGACATCGACCGGATGCGCCACGGCGAGAAGAACATCCTGTGGCCAGGCGAGGTGAAATGGTATGCTAAGTCGTCGGGGACAACCAACGACAAAAGCAAATTTATCCCCGTGACGCCGGAGGGTCTGAAGAACCTCCACTACCAGGGCGGAGGCGACGTCGTGGCCCTCTACCTGCGCAACCATCCCGAAAGCCACATCTTCGAAGGACGCTCGCTGATACTCGGCGGCAGCCATTCGCCCAACTACGACCTGCCCAACTCGCTGGTCGGCGACCTGAGCGCCATCCTCATCGAAAACATCAACCCGCTGGTCAACTTCATCCGCGTGCCCAAGAAGGAGACGGCGCTCATCAGCAACTTTGAACTGAAGCGCGACCGCATCGCCCGCGAGACAATGAACAAGAACGTCACCAACATCTCGGGTGTGCCGTCGTGGATGCTGAGCGTCCTCGTGCGCGTCCTGGAGTTGAGCGGCAAGGAACATCTGGAGGAGGTGTGGCCCAACCTCGAAGTCTTCTTCCATGGCGGCATAGCCTTCACCCCCTATCGTTCACAATACGAGCGCATCATCACCAAACCGGGGATGCACTACATGGAGACCTACAACGCCAGCGAGGGATTCTTCGGCATACAGGACGACCCGACAGACGCCTCGATGCTGCTGATGCTCGACTATGGCGTCTTCTACGAATTTCTGCCCATGGACGAGCTGGGCAGCGAACGTCCCAACATCGTGCCACTCGAAGGCGTGGAACTGGGCCGCAACTATGCGATGCTCATCTCCACGAGTTGCGGACTGTGGCGCTACGAGATAGGCGACACGGTACAGTTTACGTCGCGCGACCCCTACAAGTTTATCATCACGGGGCGCACGAAATACTTCATCAACGCCTTCGGCGAGGAACTGATCATGGACAACGCCGAGAAGGGACTGGCCTACGCCTGCGAGCAGACCGGGGCCGTGGTGAGCGAATACACGGCCGCCCCCGTCTTCATGAACGACGAGGGCAAATGCCGCCACCAATGGCTCATCGAGTTTGCCAAGGCTCCCGAGAGCGTCCCGGCCTTTGCCGCCGCCCTCGACAAGCGGCTGCAGGAGATCAACAGCGACTACGAGGCAAAGCGATTCCACGACGTGACGCTCCAGCAGCTGGAGGTAGTGGTCGCAAGGAAGGGTGTCTTCAACGAGTGGCTCAAGCGCAAGGGAAAACTGGGTGGGCAGCACAAGGTGCCCCGACTCTCCAACAACCGCAAGAACATCGACGAACTGCTGGAGCTCAACGGCAAAGAGCCCGGGGATGCAGAACTTCGGGCGTGAAAGGGGTTAGCAAGGTATGGAAGCCGACGTAAGCTATAACGTATATTATATATAAGGAGAACATGAGGAAGTACGATAAGGCAAGGAGCCTATACGAATGGATGAAGAGGGGAGGACTCGGGTTCTCCCTGGGAGCCTTCGTGATTCTCTCCATCCTCACCTCCTGCGCCAAGATGGGGCAGCCTGACGGCGGATGGTACGACGAGTTGCCACCACGCGTCGTCGCCACGTCGCCAGCTGAAGGTGCTACGGACGTGAACAGCCGCCGCATCCTGATCGGCTTCGACGAGTTTATCGTGCTGCAAAACGCCACGGAGAACGTGGTCGTCTCGCCGCCGCAACTCGAAGCGCCGGTCATCAAGGCCCAGGGAAAGCGCATCAGCGTGCAACTGCAGGACTCGCTCATTCCCAACACCACCTACACGATCGACTTCTCCGACGCCATCTCGGACAACAACGAGGGCAACCCCATGGGCAACTATACCTATACTTTCTCCACAGGACAGGAGATTGACACGCTGGAGATAGCCGGCTATGTACTCAATGCCAAAGACCTGGAGCCCGTGAAGGGAATACTCGTCGGTCTCTATGCCAACCTCCACGACTCGGCTTTCGCCACGCTGCCCATGCAGCGAGTGGCGCGTACCGACAGCAGAGGACACTTCTGCATCAAGGGCGTGAAGGCGGGCGACTACCGCGTCTATGCCCTCCGCGACCAGAACAACGACTATCGCTTCTCGCAGAAGTCGGAGGAGATGGCGTTCACACCCGAGATATTCACACCCTCGTGGAAACCCGACACCCGTCAGGACACAATCTGGCGCGACTCGCTCCACATCGACCACATCACCACAACGGGCTATACCCACTTCCTGCCCGACGACGTCGTGCTCCGTGCCTTTACTGAGGAGCAGACTGAGCGCTACTTCATCAAGGCGGACCGTTCGGACGAACACTATTTCACGCTCTTCTACACCTATGGCGACAAGGAACTGCCCGTCGTCAAAGGTCTCAACTTCGACGCGGACCGCGACCTGCGTGTAGAACCTTCGCTCAACCAGGATACCATCACCTATTGGATCTGCGACACGGCCCTCGTCAATAGCGACACACTCCGCATGACGGTCCTCCACAATGTCTGTGACACGGCGGGCGTGCTGCATCCACAGACCGACACCCTGCAGGTGCTGGCCAAGGTGCCGTATGCGCGGAGAATGAAACTCCAGGCTGAAAACCAAAAGAAATGGGAGAAGGAGCAGCGCAAGCGCAAGGAGCACGGCGAACCCTACCAGACCATCATGCCCGATCTGACGCTGGAGCCCGACTACGACGTGCCCTCACAGCTGGATCCCGACAAAAACCTGGCGTTCATCATGCCCGTGCCCATCGCCGAGATCGACACGGCCAAGATACACCTCTATCAGAAGATCGACACGCTATGGTATAAAGCCAAATATCTATTGGGCGAGAAACCAGGCACGCCACGCCGCTACGAACTGGTGGGCGAATGGGAGCCTGGGGCAGAATACAGCCTGGAGATCGACTCGGCCGCCTTCACAGATATCTACGGGCGGGTGGCCAAAGCGGAGCAGTTTGGCTTCAACGTCTATAAACTGGAAGACTACGCCACGCTGACGCTCTCCCTGACGGGGATGGCGGGCAAACCGTGTCTCGTGCAACTGCTGAACAAGCAGGGATACGTCGTGCGACAAATCGCCACGACCGACGCCACAGCCCACTTCTTCTATGTCCATCCGGGCACCTACTACCTGCGACTGATCGAGGACGACAACGACAACGGACGCTGGGACACGGGAGAGTTTGCCAGTCGGCGACAGCCCGAGGCGGTCTATTACTATCCGAAGGCGATAGAATGTCGCGCCAAATGGGACGTGACGGAGACATGGAGCCCCCATGCCCTGCCGCTATTCCAGCAGAAACCCAACGAGCTCGTGCGGCAGAAGGCCGACAAGCAGCGGCAGCAGTTGAAGCACAGAAATGCCGAGCGAGCCGCAAAATTGGGAATAGAAATACCCGCGAGCGTCTTGGGCCAGTCCAGGAAATAGAATAGAAGGTCTGTCCCACGATCAACATTCCAAGTCTATAAAAAGCCTATTAGGTCAGTATAAAATATTAGGATGATGAGAAAACTGATTCTTTCGCTGTTCGTCATGGTAGTCACCAGCGCAGCAGCACAATGCACGTTTCGCAACACCGCATTCCAAAGCGGTGAGTTCTTGACTTACAACCTCTATTACAACTGGAAGTTTGTCTGGGTCAAGGCCGGTACGGCCTCCTACTATACCGTGGCCACGGCCTACCATGGGAAACCCGCCTACCGCACCAGCCTCACGACGAGGGGCAACGGCAAGCTTGACGACTACTTCGTCCTGCGCGACACCCTGCTGGCTTACAACAGCAAGCAGATGGAGCCGCTCTACTATCGCAAAGGGGCGCGAGAGGGCAAGCGCTATACCGTCGATGAGGTGTTCTACAGCTACGGAGGCGGCAAGACCCACGCCCGCCAGCATCGTATCGACAACGACGGCAAGCACCATTGGATCAAGAAGACCTACGACGGTTGTGTCTATGACATGCTGAGCATCTTCATGAGAGCCCGCTCCTTCTCGCCCGAAAAATGGAAGAAGGGCGAGGTGGTCAACTTCCCCATCGTGGACGGCAACGGAAAGGACCCGGCCCGCCTCGTGTATCGTGGCAAGTCGAAGGTGAGGGCCGACAATGGCGTCACCTACCGCTGCCTCGGCCTCTCCTATTATGAGTATGAGAAGGGGAAGTGGAAAGAGATAGCCCGCTTCTATGTCACCGACGACCTCAACCACGTACCGGTCCGACTCGATATGTACCTGAAGTTTGGCGCGGCCAAAGCCTTCCTCGTCTCGATGAAGGGACTTAGGAATAGCGTCACCTCACGGGTGAAATAAATCCATGGAACTATAAATAAGAACAAGAGAGAAAATGCCTTTGCTCGAAAAACTATTTGGCTTTGACACCCGCACGATGACCGTCCGCACAGAACTGGTGGCCGGCCTCACCACATTTATGACGATGTGCTACATCCTCGCCGTCAATCCAGCCATCCTCAGCGCCACAGGCATGGACCGTGGCGCGCTCTTCACCGCCACCGCCCTTGCTTCGGCCATCGCCACCATCCTGCTGGCCGTCATGGCCAAGCTGCCCTTCGCCCAAGCTCCGTCGATGGGTCTGAACGCCTTCTTCGCCTTCACGCTGTGTCAGGCCATGGGCTACTCCTGGCGGCAAGCCCTCGCTATCATGCTGATAGAGGGCCTGGTCTTCATCCTCATCACCTTCCTCAACGTGCGCGAGCGCATCCTGGACGCCATCCCGACCAACCTGCGCTACGCCGTCTCAGCAGGTATCGGAATGTTCATCGCCTTCATCGGACTGAAGAACGCAGGCATCATCGTCTCCAACGAGGCCACCTTCGTAGGCCTGGGCGACTTCACGCCGACGGCCATCCTGGGATGGATAGCCATCGTGCTGAGCGCCGTACTGATGACACGCAGGATCAAAGGATCCTTGTTCTATGGCATCATCGCTGCCACGCTGATAGGCATTCCCCTGGGTGTGACGCAGGTGGAGAGCGGCTGGATTCCCATCAGTCTGCCCAAGAGCGTGGCACCGACATTCCTGCAGTTTGACTTCACCTCGCTACTGAACATCAAGACCGTGCTGGTGGTCATCTCTTTGCTGCTCGTCAATATCTTCGACACGGTGGGCACCCTCGTCAGCCTGTGCTACAAGACGGGCAATGTGCGCCCCGATGGTTCGATTCCCCATGTCAGCGAGGCGATGATGAGCGACGCCATCGGTACGACCTGTGGCGCCATGCTCGGCTCCAGCACCATCACGACTTATGTCGAGAGCGCAAGCGGCATTGCCGAGGGAGGACGATCCGGACTCACTTCCTTTGTCACGGGACTGCTTTTCCTTGTGGCCCTCTTCCTGGCTCCGCTCTTCCTGCTCATTCCCAGCGCGGCGACGAGTGGTGCGCTGGTCATCGTCGGCGTACTGATGCTCGACGGCATCAAGCACATCGAAATGACGGATATGTCCGAGGCCTTCCCCAGTTTCGTCACAGTCATCATGATGTTGCTCTGCTATAGCATCGCCGACGGAGTCTGCTTCGGCATCCTGACCTTCGTCCTGACCAAGCTCCTCACGGGCAAGTGGCGCGACCTCAACATCACGCTCGTGGTCCTCGCCGTGCTCTTCGTCCTCAACTTCGTCTTCGGATAATAACCCCACCCAAGGCAGGGTGTCCAGAATCAACAGAACCGATTACATAGAGGCAACATTCAAGTTGCCTACCAGGTCAAGCGAAAGGTTCGCCAAAGGCTCCAAACGATTCTGAACGCCCTGCCTTCTATAAAAAACACCACCAAAAACCACGATAATCTATTATTTATTTGGAACTCTCACTAAAAAACACTAACTTTGCGACAATTACGCGAAATAAAACAATTAAAGACCCACAATATGACGAAAAAGACTTTACTTGCCTTGTCTGCCTCCCTAATGATGGGAGCAGCCCCTGCCGCGGCACAGACCACCCCCTATGGTGGCTATACCGGCACAGAACCTCTCACAAGCTACGGCACCCGAATGATGGAAAGCTATGACGTAGCCGTCAGGCTGACCGTGGACGAAAACGACCAAGGACTCGTCGGAAGCCAGATTACGGGTGTACGCATTCCCTTCCCCGATGACATTGACCACCTCATCGAAGCTCAGGCGTGGATCAGCAAGAACCTGGAGCTGACGGACTATAGTTTCACTCCTGACGTCGAGGTGAAGTCGTTCACACCCGGACCGGGTTTCATCGACGTGACTTTCGACTCCCCCTACACCATCACCAGCGAGGGCGTCTATGTAGGCTATTCCTTCGAGATGGACGAGAAGGTGTCGAAGCCCATCACAACCATCAGCGGAACCAACCCCGACTACTTCTACCTCCACACTACCCGGTCCTACTACGAGGGATTCAGTTCCGTCTCCGCCGACCGCAACATGATGCTGGCGATGCAGGTGCTCATCGATGGACTGCCGGCACGATCGGTCTCGCCCACGCTGAACGATCAATACTTCAAGGTAGGAGAAGGCAGCAACACGCTGACCTTCAACATCCGCAACCAGGGAAGCCAGCCCGTCAGTTCCATAGACGTGGCCTACAACGCTCCTGGCGAATCAGATAACCACGTGGAGAAACATATCACGCTGGACAAGGCCCTGCCGGCACACTACAATGCCTCGGCCACCGTCACGCTGACCGCCGACGCGCTGCCCCATTCTGGCGACTTCCCCTTCACCATCCAGGTGACAAAAGTCGATAGCGAGGCCAACCAGAACGCGCTCCCCAGCGCCTCGACCACCATCCACAGTCTGAGTTTCGTACCCACCAAGCGCGCATTGCTGGAGGAATACACCGGCACATGGTGTGGCTGGTGCCCGAAGGGATTTGTGGGACTGGAGAATATGGACGCGCTCCTGGGCGACGACTTCGTGGGCGTGAGCTACCACAACCGCGACCCGATGGAGTTTGCCGGAGGCGACGAGGGACCGGAGTTCCCCAATGGCACGGCCTCTTTCCCCAGCGCATACATAGACCGCGTACACCCCACCGATCCCTATAGCGGTGATGAGCCCAGCACCCACTTCCTGCTGAACGAGACCTATGCCAAGGCGTGCGACCAACTGGCGCCTGCCGACATCAACCTAGCAGCCAACTATGCGGAGGACAACGCCTCGGAGGTGGAATGCAAGGCCACAGTACGCTTCCCGCTGCCCGTGCAGGCCAACCCCTATCAGCTGGGCTTCATCCTCACCGCCGACGGACTGAGCGGCGAGGAGGACAGTTGGACGCAGAAAAACTACTATCCCAACAACACGGAATACACCGACACCGACATGGAACTGTTCACGCAGGGCGACGGCTACGTCTATGACCTCACCTACAACATGGTGGCCATAGGATTCAGCGGACCCAGTTTCATCGAAGGCAGCCTGCCGGAACAGATCGAGGCCGACAAGGACTATGAATACACCTTCCGCTTCGACCTGTCGAAGGACTCGCAGACGTGCAAGGCGAAGAGCATCCTCGCAGGCCAGCAAAACTACAAGTTGCGCGCCGTGGCCCTGCTTATCGACAGCACGACAGGAGAGGTCGTCAACGCCCGTAAGGCAAAGGTTGGTGGCGAGACGGATGGCGTTTCGGCCCTCACAGTCAACAAGGAAGCAACTCCCGTGGCCTACTACACGCCCGACGGACGACAACTGCAGTCGCCCACCAAAGGCATCAACATCGTACGCCTCGCCGACGGACGCACCGTGAAGATGATAGTCCGGAAATAGGTCCGGCAGGTGCACGCAAGCGAAGCACGACAGAAAACACCTTCGGGATGGACGAAGTTTAGCGTCCATCCCGAAGGCATCCCGAGACCATCCCGAAGGTCCTCCAAGCCCTTTTCGTGCGAACTGCCCAAGAGTTCAGAAAGGAAAACTTGCAAAAAGCATAGAGTAGGGAGGGGTGAAAAGTTAAAAATCAAGGGCTTCATGCGAGTTAAGAAACAAAAACTTGCAAGAGAGGTAAAATTTCCGTAACTTTGCGGCCTACAAGAATTGAAAGAACATCGGTCCGCCCATCCAGCGCGTTTTTATGGAAAAAGAGCCTGATGGAATTGGCCACTTACTTAAAAAAATACATGATGCGCAAGAAAACGCTCCTTTCCAGCCTATTCGCCACCCTGTTAGCCGTATTGATGCTGACAGGCTGTTCCGAAACACAAAACATCTCCTACTTCCAGGACTACGGTCCGGGATTTTCCGAGACCGTTTCTCAGTCTAAGCCCATCACTTTCCAGCCTGGCGACAAACTCTCCATCATCGTGACAAGCCGCAACCCGCAGCTTTCCTCACTCTTTACGCTCTCGCAGGGCGTAATGCTCTCCAGCGGAACGACTTCCAACTCGCGCACGGCGAGCAGCAACCAATACACCGTGCTCTACACCATCGACAGCAAGGGCGACATCGACTTCCCCGTGCTGGGCAAGATCCATGTGGGTGGCCTGTCGCGCGAACAAGTCGCCTCGACCATCAAAGAGCAGTTGTTCAAGGAAGACCTGGTCAAGGACGCCGTCGTGTCGGTGGAGTTTGGTGGCATTCACTTCTCCGTGCTGGGCGAAGTGAACAAGCCGGGACAGTATAACTTCGAAAACGACCGCGAGACCATCCTCGACGCCATCAGCCGCGCGGGCGACCTGACCATCTACGGCCAGCGCGACCACGTGACGGTGATTCGTACTGAGGGCGGCGAGCGCAAGGTCTATAATATCAACATGCTCTCGGGTCAGGACATCACAAGCTCGCCAGCCTACTACCTGAAGCAGGGCGACATCATCTACGTGGACCCCAACCCGACGCGCGCTCGCCAGAGCACGGTCAATGGCAACACCTTCCGCTCGTCTGCCTTCTGGGTCTCCATGGCCTCCCTGGCCATGAGTGTGACGATGCTTATCAAGAATTGGTAAACTTACTCTCAAAAAGGAAATGGCAACAAACAATAGCTTAGAAAGCGAAAAGAACTACTCAGCAACAGCCGAGAACAACGAGCTCGAGAATGGCGGATTCAACCTGCGCATGCTCCTGGACATCGTGCTTGGCAACTGGTTTTGGATACTCCTGTCCGTCATACTCTTTGGCGCAGCAGGATGGTACTATCTGAAAATCACGCCCAACACCTACCAACGCACGGCGCTCGTCGTCATCAAGGAGGACAGCCCGCAGCGTGGCAAGGACCTCAACGCGATGTTCGCCAACTTGGGTCAGAACCCCGACCAGAGCAACGTCAACAACGAGATGGCTGCCATCCAGGCTCCCTCCAACGTGCTGGAGACCGTGAAGCGCCTGAACCTCGACATGAACTATACGATGGAGGGCCGCTGGCACAAGAACATCCTCTACGGACGCTCGCTCCCGGCCAACGTCCGCATGATGGGACTGGGCGACCATGAGTCGGCAGCCATGCAGATGGAGCTGCAGCCCAACGGCGTGGTGAAACTGTCCAACTTTATGCGCAACGGCAAGCCGGTCGGCAGTCCAGAGGTGACCGTGACGGGCCGCACAAGCACCATTATCGGTACGCCGGTGGGCAATGTGCTGGTCACACCGACACAGTACTACGGCTCATTTGTCACCCATACGAAAGATCCAATCCTCGTGACACGCACCGACCTCTACACCAAGACGGAGGGCGTGCAAAGAAACTTGTCGGTGGAACTGACGGACAAGATGTCCACCCTGGTCCGCATTTCCTATAAGGACAAAGAGCCCTACCGCGCCGACGACATCATCAACACCCTCATTACGGTCTATAAGGAGAGCTGGGTGAGAGACAAGAACATGTTGACGATCGCCACGACGAAGTTTATCAACGAGCGCCTGGCTATCATCGAGCGCGAGCTGAGCGGTATCGATAGCGACATCTCCAGCTATAAGAGCAGCAACCTGCTGCCGTCCGTACAGGCTGCCTCGCAGATGTCCATGCAGCAGTCGCAGGAGAGCCAAAAGCAAGTGCTGGCCCTCAACACGCAGCGCTCCATGGCACAATACGTAAAGGGCATGCTGACACGCGGTGCCAAGTCGCGCAAGCTCCTGCCTACCAATGCCGGACTGGAATCGACGGGCATTGAGCAGCAGATCGCAGAATACAACACGCTTCTGCTCCAGCGCAACTCGCTCATCGCCAACTCCTCGGAGCGCAACCCCATCGTGAGCGACTACGACGAGCAGCTGGCCCAGATCCGCAAGGTCATCCTGGAGGGCATCGACAACCTCTGCAGCACCATCGACCTGCAGTTGAGCCACGCGCAGCAGAACGAGAACCAGGCCACGGCGAAGATTGCCTCCAGCCCGAAGCAGGAGAAGTACCTCACGAGCGTGGGCCGTCAGCAGCAGGTCAAGGAGCAACTCTACCTCTTCCTGCTCCAGAAGCGCGAGGAGAACGAGATGAACCAGGCCTTCACCGCCTACAACATCCGCATCATCACCGCCCCGTTTGGCAACGCCTATCCCATCTCGCCCAACCACCGCAACATCCTGCTCATCGCCCTGGCCCTGGGTCTGATGTTGCCTATCGGACTGTTCTACCTCCGCGAGAGCATGAACACCACCGTACGCGGCCGCAAGGATATCGAGGGTCTCACCATACCGTTTATCGGAGAGATACCTTATACAGGCAAGCGCAAGTGGTGGCAGCGTCGCAACAAGCGTCGTGACAAGTTGCAGATCGTTGTACAGGAGGGCAAGCGCAACGTGATGAACGAGGCCTTCCGCGTGCTCCGTACGAAGCTCGAGTTCCTCATTTCTGAGGACAGAAAGGACAACGTGATGATCATGACCTCCTTCAACTCGGGTAGTGGTAAGACCTATCTCTCGGCCAATATCGCCATGTCGCTGGCCATCAAGCAGAAGAAGGTGCTCATCATCGACTGCGATATCCGTAAGGCTATGGCCTCGGCCCTGGTCGGATCGCCGCAGGTCGGTCTGACCCATTACCTCACGGGTAAGGAGACGGACCTTCACGAGCTCATCCATACCTACAAGGGCAATGAGAACCTGAGCATCCTGCCAGTCGGCATTGTACCGCCGAACCCCACCGAGCTGCTGGGCAACGGCCGCTTGAAGGACTTGCTGGAAGAGGTTCGCAGCCAGTACGACTACGTCCTACTCGACTGTCCGCCTATCGAGGTCGTCGCCGATACGGAGATCATCTCGAGCTACGTGGACAGAACGATCTTCATCGTGCGCGCCGGACTGCTCGACCGCTCCTTGCTCAAGGAGCTCCAGCGCCTTTACAACGCAGGCAAGTATCGCAACATGGCCCTCATCCTCAACGGCACGGAGACCCGCGTGGGCTACCACCGCTACGGATATGGATATGGCTACGGTTATGGCTACGGCGAAACCGACGACGACAAGAAGAAGCACAAGAGCAAGAAAAAGTAGTAAGCTACGAGCAGAAGCAAGTAGCTAAATCTATAGACTACAGAGCGGGCGGGGAGAGCATCCTCGCCCGCTTTCTTGATAGATGCTGCCATCTGAGAGCGCACACAAGGTTCTAAATTTCAGAACCATCCTTAATTTAATAGAAAACATTTGGTGGGTTCATTTGTTTTGGCTACTTTTGCAGAGCAAATAAAAAATCAATAAATAATTAAAAACAAAAATCAAAATGGCTAACGAGAACGAGAAGAAGTTTCGTGTAGAGAGCGACCTCTTGGGTGAGCTCCAGGTACCCGCCGAGGCCTACTATGGTGTGCAGACTCAGCGCGCCATCAACAATTACAAGATTTCGGGCAAGCACATGTGCGACTATCCCGAGTATGTCAAGGCCATTGCATACGTGAAGCTCGCTGCTGCCGAGGCCAACCACGAGCTGGGTCAGCTTCCTGACGACGTGGCCGACGCTATGTGCCGCGCCTGCCGCGAGATCATCGACGGCAAGTTTCATGAGAACTTCGTCACCGACATGGTGCAGGGTGGTGCCGGCACGTCGGTCAACATGAACGCCAACGAGGTGATTGCCAACCGTGCCCTCGAGCTGATGGGCTACGAGAAGGGCGACTACCAGCACTGCTGGCCCAACGACCACTGCAACTGCGGTCAGTCCACCAACGACGTCTATCCCACCACCATCCGCCTCACCTTCATCGAGATGAACAAGCAGCTCGTAGCCGCTCTGGAGCGTCTTGTGGCCTCTTTCCGCAAGAAGGGCGAGGAGTTCAAGAACAACATCAAGATGGGCCGCACACAGCTGCAGGACGCCGTCCCCATGACGAGCGGACAGGAGTTTACGGCCTTCGCCAATACCCTTGAGGAGGAGATCGGCAACCTCAATCGCAATGTGGAGCTGATGCTCGAGATCAACATGGGCGCCACGGCCATCGGTACGGGTCTCAACGCCGTCCCGGGCTACGCTGAGCTCTGCACGAAGAAACTGGCCGAGCTGACGGGCGAGAACTTCACCCTCGGCAAGGACCTCGTCGAGGCTACTCCCGACACGGGCGACTACGTGAGCTATAGCGGCGCGCTGAAGCGTCTGGCCGTGAAGTTGTCCAAGATCTGCAACGACCTCCGCCTCATGGCCTCTGGTCCCCGTTGCGGTCTCCACGAGATCAACCTCCCGCCGATGGCTCCGGGCTCCAGCATCATGCCGGGCAAGGTGAACCCTGTCATCCCCGAGGTGACCAACCAGACCTGCTTCAAGGTGATTGGCAACGACACCACCGTGATGATTGCCGCCGAGGCAGGACAGCTCCAGCTCAACGTCATGGAGCCGGTCATCACCCAGTGCATCATCGAGAGCCAGACCTGGCTGGGCCGCGCCATGGACACGCTGCGTGAGCGTTGCGTCGATGGTATCACGGTCAATGCCGAGCACAATGCCGAGACCGTGCGCAACAGCATCGGTATCGTCACCGCTCTCAACCCGTACATCGGCTACAAGAACAGCACGAAGATCGCCAAGGAGGCTCTGGAGACGGGCGCTTCTGTCTATGATCTCGTGCTCAGAGACAAGATCCTGACCAAGGAGAAGCTCGACGCCATCCTCGACCCGAAGCACATGCTCGACCCCGAGGACGTGATCAAGTAAGGGTCAGCGCATCACGCTACCATTGACTTTATCTCGCATAAAGTATAGTTAGACTAAATTTAAGGCCTTCTCTGCCGCGCTGGCAGGGAAGGCCTTGCTCGTTCAAGCAATGTGGTTTTCGTTGCTTAGAAGTGCCGCTACGGGCCTCATACGGCGCGGAAGGCGTTGTAGTCCTATCTGCGGAAGCAATAATAAGGCTAAGCAGGGCAAACTACAGCCGCCCAAGACGAAGGCAGCGCCAGAGGTAAAAAGGCGTCAGCGACGCTTGGCCCGCAGAGGACGCTCCTCGTGGCTCTCGACGTTCTTCTTTTTCTTGGAAAGCACCAGCAGGATGACGGCCGAGAGGATGAGCACAATGCCGACGAAGAGGCGAAGGGAGAAGGACTCGCCGAAGATGAGCACGCCGATGAAGACGGCCGTAACAGGCTCCACAGCACCCATGATGGCGGAGGGCGTACTGCCGACTTTTTCGATGGCGATGTTCATGAAGTAGAGGCTGAGCACCGTGGGCAGCAAGGCCAACTGGGCAGCACAGGCCCATTGCTTCGGAGTGGAGAGCACCTGGATCTGCTCGCCCATGATAACGGACAGAACGAGCAGGGAGATCAAGCCAAACAAGACCACCCAGAACGTAAACTGGATGGCGGAGAGCCCTGTGTGGGTCTGGTTGACGCCGATGATGTAGAAGGCGTAGAAGAGCGACGAGAGCAGGACCAGCGCCACGCCCACCGTGGAGAGCGTGGCATTGTCGCCACCACGATAGAGCAGTCCTATGCCCGTGACGGCCAGGAGGATGGAGAAGGTGGTGGACCAGGTGATGCGCTCATGGAAGAACGCCGTCATCAGCACGGCCGTGATGATGGGGTAGCTGAAGAGGATCGTACTGGCGATTCCTGCGTCCATGTACTTGAAACTGAGGTAGAGCGTGGCCGAGGACATGGCCATGAATGTGCCCAAGACGGCCATGCGGATGGCGGGTCCGAGGCGCAGATGAAAACTCTCCCGCTTCGCCACCATCCATGCAAGAAACAGCAGCGAGGCAATGGCGTAGCGCCAGACGAGGACCGACGTAGGGTTGATCTCGTCCTGGTAGAGGAATAGCGTGCCCAAGGGGTTTGTACCATAGAAAATCGCAGCGATAATACCCGCTGCGAAACCTTTGAACGTGTTGCTCATAATAAAGAAAAAAGGAATGATGAATCGGCGGGCGCATCAGGTGCTGCTACCCGCAGACTCGATTGTTTCAACTCTTGAATGCCTCGGCCTCTGCCATGGCGATGATGTCTTCGCGGTCAGGTTGGCGTGCGGGCCCCTCAGCGTCTGCGGAATGCAAGGGCATAGCCTGACGCTCGCCATCCTTCTGATCTTGGGCAGCTTGGGGATCCATACTGGCCCCCTCGCTATCCACAGCGCACTTCTCCGTGCGCATCCTGCGGCGGTCGGCAGGTGCAGGCTGCTCCCTAAAGACTTCCTCCTGGAAGGGCGAGACGTGCTTCCGGTCCTCCTTCGGCTTGTCGCCGACGATGAAACTCTCGGTCTCATCTACCGAAGGTACGAGCCCGACGGGCTCCTCCTCCATCTTCGTCCGGTTCTCCTTCGAGGCAAACACGCGGTCGAGAAACTTCGTGTCCTTGCGGAGCTTGCGGAGCGTGTCTTTCGACGCCTTCTGCTGGCTCTCCTTCTTAGAATAGCCACGCGCGTCGCAACCCTCCACGTCCTCCAGCATCACGACGAAGTGGAAGACGGGGGCTCCCTCCTCGCTGGTCTCGTTGCCCAGCAACTTGAAGTTGAGCTGCACCCGGTTCTTCTGACACCATTCGATGAGCTTCGACTTGAAGTTGACCTCCTTGTAGGCGAGTTTGTCGATATTGATCATCTCGCCCAGGATCTGGCGCTCCATGAAGCGCATGCAGGCATCGTAGCCCTTGTCGAGATAGATAGCACCGACGAGGGCTTCGAAGGCGTTGCCCGCCATGTTGCTGTTGTGGCCGGACTGATGACCGCTGGAGAGGATCAACTTGTTGATACCCATCTCCTTAGCCAAGTGGTTGAGGGTCTCGCGCTGCACGAGCTTGGAGCGCGTGGTGGTGAGAAATCCCTCCCGCTTACCAGGGAAGTGACGAAACACGATATCGCCTACTACCGCATCGAGGACGGCATCGCCGAGAAACTCCAGCCGCTCGTTGTTCATGGGCTTGCCCTTCTCGTTGCGCCGCGCGATGCTGCTATGGAGCAGCGCGATCTTGTAGTATTCGATATGATGGGGCCAGATGCCGGTGATCCTGTGGAGTGACAAGAAAAGCTCCTTATCCTTGCGGAAAGGGAGCTTGATCCTGTCAATCAGATTATTCAGCATACTTCTTGAAGATAACGCAGGCGTTGTGTCCGCCGAAGCCGAACGTGTTGCTCAGGGCCGCACGAACGGTACGCTTCTGTGCCTGGTTGAAAGTATAGTTGAGTGCGTAGTCGATCTCCGGGTCCTTGTCCACCTCGTCGTGGTTGATGGTCGGGGGGACGATGTCCTCGCTGATGGCCTTGACGCAAGCCAGTGCCTCTACGGCTCCAGCAGCTCCGAGCAAGTGGCCCGTCATAGACTTCGTGGAGGAGATATTGAGCTTGTAGGCGTGCTCGCCGAAGACCTCCTTGATGGCCTTGGCCTCGGAGATGTCGCCCACATGGGTGGACGTGCCGTGTACGTTGATATAGTCGATATCCTCCGGCTGCATCTGGGCATCGGCCAGGGCGGCCTCCATCACCAGTTTCGCACCCAGTCCCTCGGGATGGGAAGCCGTGAGGTGATAAGCGTCGGCACTCTCGCCCTCGCCCACCATCTCGGCGTAGATTCTGGCTCCGCGCGCCTTGGCGTGCTCCAGCTCCTCCAGGATGAGGCAGCCGGCACCCTCGCCCATCACGAATCCGTCGCGGCTGGCCGAGAAAGGACGGCTGGCGTGGGTCGGGTCATCATTGCGCGTCGAAAGGGCCTTCATGGCGTTGAAGCCACCCACACCACACTCGCAGATGGCAGCCTCCGCACCACCGGCCACGATCACGTCGGCCTTGCCGAGGCGCAGCAGGTTGAAAGCGTCGGCCAGCGCATTGGTCGAAGAGGCACAGGCGCTGGTGGTGGTGAAGTTGGGTCCGTGGAAGCCGAAGTGGATGCTGATCTGTCCAGCGGCGATGTCGGCGATCATCTTCGGGATGAAGAACGGCGAGAAGCGGGGACCTTTCTCCTTGTTGAGAGCGTAGTAGGAAGCCTCCTCCTCAAACGTCTTGATACCGCCGATACCTACACCATAGATCACGCCGACGCGGTTCTTATCGACCTGGTCGAGGTCGAGGCCGCTGTCCTTCACACCCTGCACGGCACTGGCCATGGCCAACTGTGCGTAGCGGTCCATCTTGCGGGCGTCCTTGCGGTCGATCCACTCGTTGGGATTCCAGTTTTTCACCTCACAGGCAAACTGGGTCTTGAAGTTGGTGGCGTCGAACAGCGTAATCGGAGCTGCGCCGCTCACACCCTTGACCATGTTCTCCCAAGTCTCCTCAGGAGTGTTTCCCAGCGGGGTGACAGCGCCGAGACCCGTTACGACAACTCTTTTCAGTTCCATGTATATAGTGTCTTATCGATTGATGAAAACGTATATTGGGCGCCGTGCGGGGCTTACAGTGTCGTAAGTAGCGAATTTGCCCTTAGCCGGGCTATCCACACCTGACACCTGACGCCTGACGCCCGACACCCAATATATGTGTCTGTCCTAATGTAAAAAACGATACCGTAGAGACAGAAGACGCTTACTTAGCGTTGTTCTCGATGTATGCGATGGCGTCGCCTACGGTTGAGATCTTCTCTGCCTGATCGTCGGGGATGGAGATACCAAACTCCTTCTCAAACTCCATGATGAGCTCGACAGTATCGAGAGAGTCGGCCCCCAAATCGTTGGTGAAGCTCTTCTCCGGAGTGACCTCCTCTGCATCTACACCCAACTTATCTACGATAATGTTCTTAACCTGTGCTGCAATTTCTGACATGATAATCTTGTTAAAATGTTGTTACTTTGTTTTCTCTTTCAAAATTTCGGGTGCAAAGGAACGGAAAAAATTTCGTTTACACAAATAAATCTTGAAGAAATCCACCCTTTTTTGCACATCAATACCCAAATTGTGCAAGAAAACGCCTGCTTTTCGAGAGTATCTTGCGCTAAATCAACCCAATATTACATTCTCGTTACATCCGATATGCCTTAGTTTGACAGAGAAATAGAGTGGTTCCATGACCCATTTCCAGATCTTTTACCTTCCCTTCTCCCACCATCGAGCGGTCTTCCGAGCTGCCCACAGACACAGACCGCATTGTGCGTCAACCATTTCGGCAAACAGAGCAGGGAAGGGACATAATAGAGTACGGTAGAATAAAGTAGAGTAGAGGCAATATAATATAATAAGGAGAAACGAAGGGTGCAGACCGCTGGGAGGACAGAAAAGGAGGGGCATCATAACATGTTAACGTTTAACGTTATAATGTAAGGTCGCAGCCATTCCTCTCGCCAAATCAAAAACGTGACAATGTGACAACCTGACGTGTGACAACGAGAAAAAGCGCACGTCAAAACAAAAACGTTAAACGTTATTATGTTATTATGTTATTATGTTATTACGATGCGGGGCGGGCACCTAACCGGAGACCGCGAACCAGAGAGCCTACAGACTGGGAATAGGAAAGCCCACAGGCAGCGAACTATAGGGACCACCGACTGCGACTTTGGGAACAAGTTAGGATCGAGGCAAGAGACAAGCAACCATCAGGGTGATAGGTTAGTTACCCCGCGGAAGGTGCCCAGTTTTCCACCCTCCCGCGTCCGTTGAAATAGATACCCAACAAGGGGTTCTGAGGCCCTAAAATACCACGCGACCACGTGGGGACCCAGAAAAGCAGGCAAACGAGGCAGAAAACAACGGAAAAGTTTGGCCAAGTGCGATTTTCTTCGTACCTTTGCACCGTTCAGAGGAATGAGGGGCTTGCGGAAGCTCCTCATTTTTATTTATATAAACGTTTATGATAGACAAGAACGTCGTAAAAAGATTAGTTGAGGAATGGCTTGCGGGGAAGGAATACTTCCTCGTAGATGTTCAGGTTGGCACCGACGATCGCATCGTCGTTGAAATAGACCACGCCGACGGCGTGTGGGTGGACGACTGCGCGGATCTGAGCCGCTACATCGAGGACCATCTGAGCCGTGACGAAGAGGACTACGAGCTGGAGGTGGGATCCACCGGACTGGGCCAGCCCTTCAAGGTACCCCAGCAGTATGTGAATAACATCGGCAACGAGGTGGAGGTCCTCACACAGGATGGCAAGATAGTGAAGGGCACGCTCAAAGCCGTGGAAACCCCGCGTTTCACGGTCTCCGTGCCAGAGAAAGTAAAGGTAGAGGGCAAGAAGCGTCCCGTGATGATGGACGTGGACTACGACTACGACATGAATGAGGTAAAGTACACGAAATACATTATAAGTTTCAAATAAGCTATGGCAGCAAGAAAAAAAGAAGACATGCCGAACATGATCGAGACCTTCAAGGAGTTTAAGGACACCAAGAAGATCGACCGTGCCACCCTCGTTAGCGTGCTGGAGGAGAGCTTCCGCAGCGTGATAGCGAAGATATTCGGCTCCGACGAGAACTTCGACGTCATCGTCAACCCCGACAAGGGCGACTTTGAGATATACCGCAACCGCATCGTCGTGGCCGACGGCGAGGTGAAGGACGAGTACAAGGAGGTGTCGCTCACGGACGCTCAGAAGATCGAGCCCGACTACGAGGTGGGCGAGGAGGTCTCCGAGCGCATCGACTTCGCGAAGTTTGGCCGCCGCGCCATTCTCAACTTGCGCCAGACGCTGGCCGCCAAGGTGCTGGAGCTGGAGCACGACTCGCTCTACAACAAGTACAAGGACCGCGTGGGCCAGGTCATCTCCTCCGAGGTCTATCAGGTCTGGAAGCGCGAGGTGCTGCTCGTGGACGATGAGAACAACGAACTGCTGCTGCCGAAGACGGAGCAGATACAGAGCGACAACTACCACAAGGGCGACACCATCCGTGCCGTCATCCTGCGCGTGGACAACACCAACAACAATCCGAAAATCATCCTCTCGCGCACGGCGCCCGCCTTCCTGGAGCGTCTGCTGGAGGCCGAGGTGCCCGAGATTGCCGACGGTCTGATCGCCATCAAGAGCGTGGCACGCATGCCGGGCGACCGCGCCAAGATCGCCGTGGAGAGCTACGACGACCGCATCGACCCGGTGGGAGCCTGCGTCGGTGTGCACGGTAGCCGCGTACATGGCATCGTCAAGGAGCTCGGTGGCGAGAACATCGACGTCATCTCCTGGACGGCCAACACCAAACTCTTCATCCAGCGCGCCCTCAGCCCGGCCCGCGTCAGCTCGCTCACCATCGACGAGGAGAACAAGAAGGCCGAGGTCTATCTCAAGCCCGAGGAAGTGAGCCTCGCTATCGGACGCAGCGGTCTCAACATCAAGCTGGCAAGTATGCTCACGGGCTACACCATCGACGTCTTCCGCGAGCTCGACGAGAGCCAGGCCGAGGAGGACATCTACCTCGATGAGTTCTCCGACGAGATCGACCAGTGGGTCATCGAAGCCATCAAGAAGATAGGCCTCGACACGGCCCGCCAGGTGCTCAACGCTCCGCGCGAAATGCTTATCGAGAAGGCCGACCTCGAGGAGGAGACCGTCGATAATGTCATCAAGGTCCTCAGGGCCGAGTTTGAGAGCTAAGATGGAGCCGTCCTGTCCGCGCCGACAAGGCGCATCCTCTCAGGAAGGGCAACACATCAGGAAAGAAGCAAAGAGAAAGGGTGGAGGACGACAGTCTCCACCGATAAAAGGTAATGGCGGGTGATGGTTTTGACCAGCGGCTCATAGGGTGTGGCCGCACTGGTCCGCACCATGTTCGGAACATCTGCGCCACCCTCACATCGTAAATCAATACCAGCACCCCCTACCTCTATTAAGATATTAATGAGTATCAGATTAAACAAAGCAATTAGAGAGCTGAACATCGGGCTCCAGACGGCTGTGGAATTTCTGGAGAAGAAGCCGAATCTGGGCGAAGTGAAGGGCGACCCCAACTTCAAGCTCAGCGATGCGCAGTATGAGGCCCTGGCCACACAGTTTAACAAGGATAAGCAAGTGAAGGCCATCGCCGACAAGAAGTTCCCCAAGAAGTCGAAAGAGGGCGGCAAGAAGAAGCAGTCCCAGGGAGGAGTGAAGCGTGGCGACGACGGTCTGACAAAGATACAGGCCTATACGCCACTGGGCAAGATCGACCTTGACCAGCTCAACCGCAAGCCGGGACAGAAGACCGACCAGAAGCCGAAGGCAGACCAGCCCAAGGCCAAGGAGGAGAAGCCCGTACGCAAGCAGGAGCCACAGCAGCCCAAGCAGGAGCAGCCGAAGCCCGCACAGAAGGAGGCAGCACCCCAGCACAAGGCAGAGCCAAAGGCCGAGAAGCCGGCCGTGAAGGAGCAGCCGAAGGAGACTGCCCACAAGGAGGTGGCCCAGAAGCCCGCTGCCCAGAAGGAGAACGCTCAGAAGGAAAACAAGGAGCAGGCCAAGCCCGCAGCCAAGGCCGTGGAGACGGAGCAGAAACCCGCCAAGCCCGCCAAGAGCGAGAAGCCACAGCCCGCAGCGGCAGCCCAGACTGAGACCGCCCAAAAGGAGGGCAAGGAGCAGGAGCCCGCCACGACAGAGGGCGGCGCACCCTTCCAAACGCAGAACGAGAAGAAGCTGCTCAACCAGCCGAAGCTCAACGTGCTCGGCAAACTCGACCTCAGCACCATCAACCAAAACACGCGCCCGAAGAAGAAGAGCAAGGAGCGCGAGGAGAAAAACGGACAGGGCAAGAAGAAGCGCGTACGCATCAACAAGGAGCGCGTCGATATCAATGCCGCTGCCAACCAGCAGCCCGCCCAGCAAGGCAAGAAGCAGGGCCAGCAGCAACAGCAGGGCCAGGCCGACGGTGGCGGAAAGCGCAAGAAGAAGAACCGCGGACGCAGCAACAAACCGCTGGAGGTCGATGACGAGGCCGTAGCACGCCAGGTCAAGGAGACCTTGGCACGCCTCACCTCGAAGACCCAGAACAAGAAGGGTGCCAAATACCGCAAGGAGAAGCGCGACGCTGCCCAGGAGAAGCTCAACCAGGAGGCACGCGCCGAGCGCAAGCAGAGCAAGACGCTGAAACTGACGGAGTTTGTGACCGTATCGGAACTGGCCACGATGATGGATGTGCCGGTGACGAAAGTCATCTCCACACTCATGTCGGTGGGCATCATGGTCTCCATCAACCAGCGTCTCGACGCCGAGACCATCAACCTCGTGGCCGACGAGTTCGGATTCTCCACGGAGTATGTCAGCGCCGAGGTGCAGGAGGCTGTCAGCGAGGAGGCCGACGACGAGAACGATCTCGTGCCGCGCGCCCCGATCGTCACGGTCATGGGCCACGTCGATCATGGTAAGACCTCGCTGCTCGACCACATCCGCAACACCAACGTCATCGCCGGCGAGGCCGGTGGCATCACACAGCACATCGGTGCCTATAGCGTGACGCTGAAGAACGGCAGCAAGGTGACCTTCCTCGACACGCCGGGCCACGAGGCCTTCACCGCCATGCGTGCCCGTGGTGCGCAGGTGACGGATATCGCCATCATCATCATTGCCGCCGACGACTCGGTGATGCCTACCACCAAGGAGGCCATCGCCCACGCACAGGCCGCCGGTGTACCGATGGTCTTTGCCATCAACAAGATAGACAAGCCGGGAGCCAACCCCGACAAGATACGCGAGGACCTGGCCAACATGAACCTTCTGGTGGAGGAGTGGGGCGGCAAGTACCAGTGTCAGGAGATCAGTGCCAAGAAGGGCATCGGCGTGGACGAGCTCATGGACAAGGTACTCCTGGAGGCCGACCTGCTCGAACTGAAGGCCAACCCCAACCGCAAGGCCACGGGTACGGTCATCGAGTCGTCGCTCGACAAGGGACGCGGCTTCGTCTCGACGGTGCTCGTGAGCAACGGTACGCTGAAGACGGGCGACATCGTGATCGCCGGCACCTCATGGGGCAAGGTCAAGGCCCTCTTCAATGAGCGCAACCAGCGCATTGAGAAGGCTGGACCCGCCGATCCCTGTATCGTCCTCGGACTCAACGGCGCGCCCACGGCGGGCGACACGTTCCACGTGCTCGAGACGGAGCAGGAGGCCCGCGAGATTGCCAACAAGCGCGAGCAGCTGCAGCGCGAGCAGGGCCTCCGCACGCAGAAGCGCCTCACGCTGGGAGACATTTCCCACCGCATCGCTCGCGGAGAGTTCCACGAGCTCAATATCATCGTCAAGGGCGACACCAACGGATCGGTGGAGGCACTGGCCGACTCCTTCCTCAAGCTCTCGACGGAGAAGGTGCAGGTCAACGTCATCAGCAAGGCCGTGGGACAGATCTCCGAGAACGACGTCATGCTCGCCTCGGCTTCCGACGCCGTCATCGTCGGCTTCCAGGTGCGCCCGTCTGCCGACGCGCGCAAACTGGCTGACCGCGAAGGCGTGGAGATCAACACCTACTCCATCATCTACGATGCACTCGACGACATCAAGAGTGCCATGGTCGGCATGCTCGACAAGGTCAAGAAGGAGGTCGTCACGGGCCAGGTGGAGGTACGCCAGGTCTTCAAGATCAGCAAGGTAGGAACCGTGGCCGGTGGTCTCGTCACCGAAGGCAAGGTGCACAACAAGGACAAGGCACACGTCATCCGCGACGGTATCGTCATCCACACCGCCGCCATCAGCGCGCTCAAGCGCTACAAGGACGACGCCAAGGAGGTGGCAACGGGCCTGGAGTGTGGTATCTCGCTCGTCAACTACAACGACATCGAGGCGGGAGACATCCTGGAGACCTTCACCGAGATCGAGGTGGAGCAGAAGCTCTAAGCCGACTGCGGGGAATCAACGGCCGTGGCTACTGCCTACGGCCCGCCCCTCGGCAGCCGCCTGCCCACTACCTTATTAAAATATGGCCACAACGGCAGCCGCCCACAAAAGGACGGCGCGCCGCTTGCGGCATGTTTTTCAAAGCAGAACCATTCAAACAATGGAAGAAATAAAAGAAGAGAAGAACGCATTGGTGCGGGAGATAGCCGACAAGAAATATGAGTACGGCTTCACCACCGACGTGGAGACCGACATCATCCCCGTGGGTCTCAACGAGGACATCGTGCGCCTGATCTCACAAAAGAAGCACGAGCCCGAGTGGATGCTGGAGTTTCGCCTGCGCGCCTTCCGCCACTGGCAGACGCTCAAGCAGCCCACATGGGGACATGTGCACATCCCGCCCATCGACTACCAGGCCATCTCCTACTACGCAGACCCGCTGGCGAAGAAGCCGCAGAACAAGGAGATAGACCCCGAACTGGAGAAGACTTTCGACAAACTGGGCATTCCCCTGGAGGAGCGACTCGCACTGAGTGGCACGGCGGTCGATGCCATCATGGACTCCGTGTCGGTCAAGACCACATTCAAGGAGAAACTGCGGGAGAAGGACGTGATCTTCTGCTCCATCGGCGAGGCCATACAGACCCACCCGGACCTCGTCAGGCAGTATCTGGGCACGGTCGTCCCCTACGGCGACAACTTCTTTGCCGCGCTCAACTCGGCGGTGTTCTCCGACGGATCCTTCGTCTATATCCCCAAGGGTGTACGCTGCCCGATGGAACTGAGCAGCTATTTCCGCATCAACGCCCGCAACACGGGACAGTTTGAGCGCACGCTCATCGTGGCCGACGACGACTCCTACGTCTCCTACCTGGAGGGCTGCACGGCCCCAATGCGCGACGAGAACCAGCTCCATGCTGCCATCGTCGAGATCATCGTCATGGACCGGGCCGAGGTGAAATACTCCACCGTCCAAAACTGGTATCCAGGCGACGAACACGGACGGGGCGGCGTGCTCAATCTCGTGACGAAGCGTGGCGACCTGCGCGGCGACCACTCCAAACTCTCCTGGACACAGGTAGAGACGGGATCGGCCATCACGTGGAAATATCCCTCGTGTCTGCTGCGCGGCAACGACTCCGTAGCGGAGTTCTACAGCGTGGCCGTAACCAACAACTACCAGGAGGCGGACACGGGCACGAAGATGATCCACATCGGCAAGAACACGCGTTCTACCATCATCTCCAAGGGCATTTCCGCCGGACACAGCCAAAACAGCTACCGCGGCCTCGTCATGGCTACGGCCAACGCCGACAATGCGCGCAACTACTCCAGCTGCGACTCGCTGCTGCTCGGCAGCGACTGTGGAGCGCATACGTTCCCCTACATGGACGCCCACAACGACACCGCAGTATTCGAGCACGAGGCGACCACGTCCAAAATCTCGGAGGACCAGCTCTTCTACTGCAACCAGCGGGGCATCCCGATGGAGGAGGCCGTGGGACTCATCGTCAACGGCTACGCCAAGGAGGTGCTCAACAAGCTGCCGATGGAGTTTGCCGTCGAGGCACAGAAGTTGCTCAGCGTCTCGCTGGAGGGCACGGTGGGATAATGCGTCCATTGAACCGCACGATGTCCCACACCGCACTATCACACACACCACGACGCGGCAAGACCAACAAAAGAAGGAGGAGCAATGAGAAGAAAGATGATCATGGGCCCGGCCCTTGCGGCCACCCTGCTGCTGACAGCCCTGCTGCCGTCGGCGGCTTCCACACCCGTCCCACGCTGGACGCCACAGCCCTACCGCCAGTATCTCATCAAACTGGAGGTGGAGCGCGACACCATGACCGCACCGTCGATCATGCTCCACGGCGCAAAGACCAAACGGAAAGTGGACGTGAGCCATTTCAAGGTGGGGCCCTTCTGGGTACCAGACCCACCCTCGCTCTTCGAGCAGGAGGACGAATGGCGCGACAGAGACCGCTACAAGAAAGGGCGGATTCTCGGCGACATCATCGAGGACATCATCAACATCTTCCTGTTATAACTATCAAACGACAACCAAATCCTTATAGATATGCTTGAGGTAAAGAACCTGCACGCCACCATCGCAGGCAAAGAGATATTGAAAGGCGTCAACCTCACGGTCAGAGACGGTGAGATCCACGCCATCATGGGACCCAACGGGTCGGGAAAATCGACCCTCAGCGCGGTGCTGACGGGCAACCCGCTCTACACCGTCACCGAGGGAACGGCCTTCTTCAACGGCAAGAACCTGCTGGAGATGAAGCCCGAGGACCGCGCTCGCGAAGGTCTGTTTCTCTCTTTCCAGTACCCCGTGGAGATTCCGGGCGTGAGCATGACCAACTTCATGAAGGCGGCCATCAACGCCAAGCGCGCGTATGAGGGCAAGGAGCCGCTGAAGGCTGCCGACTTCATGAAACTCATGCGCGAGAAGCGCCAGATCGTAGAACTCGACCCGAAACTCGCCCACCGATCCGTCAACGAGGGATTCTCCGGTGGCGAGAAGAAGCGCAACGAGATCTTCCAGATGGCCATGCTCGAACCGAAGCTCAGCATCCTCGACGAGACCGACTCCGGACTGGATGTCGATGCCATGCGCATCGTCGCCAATGGCGTGAACAAGATGCACTCGGCAGAGACTTCCGCCATCGTCATCACCCACTACGAGCGACTGCTGGACATGATCAAACCCGACGTGGTCCACGTCCTCTGGCAGGGCCGCATCGTCAAGACTGCTGGTCCGGAGCTGGCGAAGGAAATTGAAAAGCTCGGCTACGACTGGATCAAGGAGGAAGTGAAAGGAGAGGAGACCCAAGGATGACCGAAGCAGAAAAGCAATACATAGACCTATACACCGAGGCCTCGGAAGCCATCAAGGAGCATAGCGCAGAGGTGATGAACGCCGTCCGCGACCGCGCCTTCGAAGACTTCCGCCGCCAGGGCTTCCCGACAAGGAAGGTGGAGCGATATAAGTACACCGACATGGAGAAGATCTTCGCTCCCAACTACGGTCTGAACATCAATCGCATCGAGTTTCCTGTCGATCCCTATGCGGCCTTCCGCTGCGACGTGCCCAACCTGAGCACGCTGCTCTATTTTGTCGTCAACGACGCATTCTACACAAAGCGGCTGCCCAACGTGCAGCCCGAGGAGGGAGTCGTCATCGGTTCGCTGAGAAAGGCGGCCGAGGAGCATCCCGAACTCATCGCTCGCTACTATGCGCGCATCGCCAAGACGGAGGAGGACGCCATCACGGCGCTCAACACAATGCTGGCCCAGGACGGCCTCTTCATCTATGTGCCGAAAAACGTGCAGACGGAAAAGTGTGTGCAGATTATCAACATCCTGCGCGCCGACGTGAGCATGATGGTCAACCGACGCGTGCTCATCGTGATGGAGGAGGGTGCCAAGGCTAAATTCCTGTTCTGCGACCATACCGCCGACGACCACGACTTCCTCGCCACGCAAGTCATCGAGGCCTATGTCGGCGACAACGCATCGCTCGACCTCTACTGCATGGAGGAGACCCACTACAAGAACCATCGCGTGAGCAACGTCTATATAGAGCAGCAGCGCGACAGTAGGGTCAACCACAACGTGATCACGCTCCACAACGGCGTGACGCGCAACCGCCTCGACCTGGTGTTCAAGGGAGAGGGCGCGGAGTGCTATTGCAGTGGCTGCGTCATCGCGGACAGAAAACAGCACGTGGACAACAATACGCTCATCGACCACCAGGTGCCTCACTGCACGAGCAACGAGCTCTATAAGTATGTGCTCGACGACGAGGCGGTGGGTGCTTTCGCTGGGCGTGTCCTTGTACGCCACGGAGCACAGAAGACCACCTCGCAGGAGACCAACCAGAATCTCGTGGCCACGAAGACGGCAAGGATGTACACACAGCCGATGCTGGAAATCTATGCCGACGACGTGAAATGTGCACACGGATCCACGATAGGACAGCTCAACGACGCTGCGCTCTTCTATATGCAGCAGCGCGGCATCAGCCAGAAGGAGGCCAAACTGCTCCTGGAGTTTGCCTTCATCAACGAGGTCATCGACAAGATGGATCTCGAACCGCTGCGCGACCGTCTCCACTACTTGGTGGAAAAGCGTTTCCGTGGCGAACTGAGCAAATGTGTAGGCTGCAAAATGTGCCAGTAGGGCCGGCAGGATTCATTCATCAAAAGCAAGAAGCGTAAAGCCATGTTGGATATAGAAAAAATAAGGAAAGACTTCCCCATTCTCAGCCGTGAGATCTACGGCCGCCCGCTGGTCTATCTCGACAACGGTGCCACGACCCAGAAGCCGCTCTGCGTGCTTGATGCCATGCGCGACGAGTATTTGAACGTCAATGCCAACGTCCACCGTGGTGTCCACTGGCTCTCACAGCAGGCCACCGACCTCCACGAGGCGGCCCGCGAGACGGTCAGGAAGTTCGTCAACGCCCGTTCCACCAGCGAGATCGTTTTTACGCGGGGCACAACGGAGAGCCTGAACCTCGTAGCTTCGTCCTTCGTAGAGGGCTGCATGGAGGAAGGCGACGAGGTCATCGTGAGCACGATGGAGCACCATTCCAACATTGTCCCCTGGCAACTGCAGCAGCAACGCAAGAACATCCGCCTGCGGGTCATTCCCATGAGCGACGACGGTGCACTGCTCCTCGACGAGTACGAAAAGTTGTTTAGCGAGAAGACAAAGCTCGTCAGCGTCATGCACGTCAGCAACGTCCTGGGCACGGTCAATCCCGTCAAGGAGATCATCCGCATCGCCCACAGCCACGGAGTGCCCGTGATGATCGATGGCGCACAGAGCATCCCTCACCTGAAGGTCGATGTGCAGGACTTGGATTGTGAATTCCTCGCTTTCAGCGGCCACAAGGTCTATGCGCCCACGGGGGTAGGCGTGCTCTATGGCAAGGAGGAGTGGCTCGACAGACTGCCGCCATACCAAGGGGGTGGCGAGATGATCGAGCGGGTGAGTTTCGACCACACCACCTTCGAGCGTCCGCCACTGAAGTTTGAGGCTGGAACGCCTGACTACATCGCCACCAACGGACTTGCCAAGGCTATCGACTACGTCTCAGCCATTGGCATGGAGAACATTCAGGCGTATGAGCACGATCTCACCGACTACGCCCTGCAGCAGCTTCGTGAGATCGAGGGAATGCACATCTATGGCCACAGCAAAGGCATGGAGGCTGACGCCGTCATCTCCTTCAACGTCGCCGACATCCACCATGCCGACCTCGGCACGCTCCTCGACCAACTGGGCATTGCTGTGCGCACAGGCCACCATTGCGCCCAACCCCTCATGGACCGCCTCGGCATACTCGGCACCGTGCGCGCGTCGTTCTCCTTCTACAACACGCGAGAGGAGGTCGATACGCTCGTAGCAGGACTGCGCCGCGTCATCAAGATGTTCTGAAAATGATTCCGCTGGGCAAAAGATGGAGCCATCTATTGCATTTTTGACCACAAAATTTTGCAATATAAGAAAATCTCCGTAACTTTGCATCTGGATTTTGTCCTATGGTGTAATGGTAGCACAACAGGTTTTGGTTCTGTTTGTAGTGGTTCGAATCCGCTTAGGACAACATACAAAAGGATTCCTTTCCGAAGAGAGGAATCCTTTTGTTGTATTGCCACTTATTATATCGTCGTTTGTTGTATGGTGATTGTTGAAGCGTAGTGAGTTATATTGCGCTTGTATTGTACTGCAACACAACATTTCACTCAAAATAGGCACGAAACGCCTCTGCCTGCTCCTCCAATAGTGTGGGTTGACCATTGGCGTAGCGGTTCCACACCTGCTGACACGGAGCCAAAAGGGGGAGGGGAGAGTCGGTAGTACGCATCAGATAAGGGTCGCAAGCCTGGAAGGTCTCCAGCACCTGCACCACCTTCTCGGGCTTCAGTTTCATCAGACGAGCCAGTTCTGCCACCTCGGGCGTGTCCACCACCATAGTATGGGGCACAAGCCGGAAGTAGAGATCGAGGACGAGGACCAGCATGACAGGCTTCAATTCGTGGTCTTCGGTCAATGGCAGAAAGAAGTCCTCAAACGTGTTGCGCACCTCCACCCCCTCGTAAAAAGCCTGCTCACAACCGAACCCCTTCATCTTCCGCAGCCGCGTAATGTCTTTTGCAAGCCGACGCGGCTTCTGGGCGTAAGTTTTCCAGACCAGTTGTAGCACCAGGCGGTCACGACGGTCCATCTCTTGCAACTGCTGATGGATGAATTGTGGCGGAAGATGAAGTTCCACAGCAAGATCAACAGCGTCACGCGCATACACAGCCTTCACGCCCGTAGGACGCTTCAGGTAGAGTTGCAACACGAGCAGCCAGTAGTCATCGTTCCAGAGAGGATGAGTAGCCATACGCATTATCTTAGGTTTTCTATACTTTATCTTTAGATGTAATCCTTATCTACGGCGCACGGGCTGACCAGCCTGGTCAACTCGTTCACCGTTAATATAGATATCAAACGTCGGTCCGTTCGACCAACCGTCGCCAAAGTCCTGATTGCTGCCTCCCAAGATCTTCACGTCGTCGAGGGAAAATTGCAGCGGGGAGACCTTCAGCGTAGTGGGATCTTCACCATCGATACCGATAAAGATTTTGCACTCAAAGTCAAACTCCACGACGCATTGTTTGCCACCAACATTGAGCGTCAGCGACAGAGGCTCAGGTGCAAGGCGCACATAACCCTCCGACTCCTTGTCCGAAAGGCCTCCGGACAACCCATATCTGACCAACAGGTTCTGCAGCGGCGCAGAAGCAACAGCACGCGCAAGAGCCGTATCCTTCAGACAGGGCGCCACGAGGCTGATGGGGAAATTGGGGATGGTAATGCGCTGGTCCCCATAGCCACCTACGACGTATTGCAGCGGCGCAGCAGAATCGGGTAGCATGGCCCGTATCGCACTATCCTTGACGACATCCTGCCCACCACGCAGGTCAGTGCGGTAGATGCGAAAGTAGCTCATATCGTAAGTGCCTGCCATCGTGTCGCAGATCCGCTTCACGTTGGCCTCCCGATGGAAATAGCTATTGGTCCAACGTGGGGTCACACGGTGGCAGCTGCCCAACAGACAAACCGCCACAACGGCGAAAACAGAGAAAAGAACAGACTTCAATCTTTGTAGCTTCATATCTTTGAATTTTTAAATAACTGCCTTTAGATAACGAAATCTGCACCGAATTATTGCACCATTGGCCTTTTTATGACCTTTTGCCAACAAAAAAGAAGCACGACATGATGGAAAACGAGTCTTTTTTTGTAATTTTGCAACGGAATTGAAACAGTCAATGTGTACCAGCTCCTATTGATGATATCATCACAACAACATCACACAATATGCACACCAGCGACTATCTGATCATCTTCATGAAAGTTTTGGGCGCGTTGGCCCTGCTTATCTATGGCATGAAGGTTATGAGTGAGGCGCTCCAGAAGATGGCCGGCTCTCAACTGCGCCACATCTTGGGAGCAATGACCACCAACCGCTTCACAGGAATGCTCACGGGAATGTTTGTCACCTGTGCCGTCCAGTCCTCTTCCGCCACCACCGTCATGACGGTGAGCTTTGTCAATGCCGGTCTATTGACCCTTGCCCAAGCCATCTCCGTCATTATGGGTGCGAACATCGGCACCACGCTCACGGCGTGGATCATGTCGCTTGGCTTCAACGTCGATCTGACCATGGTCGTCTTTCCTGCCTTCTTTATCGGCATCATGCTCATCTATTCGAAGCGACGGCGCTTCATCGGCGATTTCCTCTTTGGCATTGCGTTTCTGTTCTTTGCCCTTGTCCTGCTATCGGCAGCTGGCAAAGAACTTGACTTGGAACACAATCCCGACGCCATCCACTTCTTCTCCTCCTTTGACACCCATAGCCATTTCAACATAGTGGTCTTCGTGCTCATTGGCACCCTCATCACCTGCATCGTGCAGAGCAGTGCAGCTGTCATGGCCATCACCATCCTGCTGTGCTCCACGGGCGTCCTTCCGATCTACTTCGGTATTGCCCTTGTGCTGGGCGAGAACATCGGCACGACGGCCACGGCCAACCTCGCGGCGCTGGGAGCCAACACACAAGCCCGAAGGGCGGCCCTGGCCCACCTGGTGTTCAACGTCTTTGGCGTGGTCTGGGTGCTCTGCCTCTTCTATCCCTTTGTCGATGCGGTCTGTTCTTTGGTAGGCTACGATCCAACGGGCGCTGGTACCTCTCAGACACAGAAGGCAGTCCTCCTTCCGATTGTGCTGGCAGCGTTCCATACCTGCTTCAATGTCACCAACACCTTCCTGCTCATCTGGTTTATACCCCAGATAGAGCGTATCGTCTGCCTGATCATCAAGCCGAAGGCCAAGCAAGACGAGGAGGACTTCCGCCTGCGCTTCATCCAGGCTGGCATCATGAAAACCCCAGAATTTGCCGTACTGGAAGCCTCCAAGGAGATCCACTCCTTCTCTGGGCGCATCCATAGAATGTTTGGAATGGTGCGCGAGTTGCTCGAGGAGCAAGATGGCGAGGCCTTCGTCAAACTCTATTCGCGCATCGAGAAATACGAGGGCATTTCAGATAACATGGAGATAGAGATTGCCAAATATCTCGACCAGGTGAGCGACGCCCATCTGAGCGACGACACCAAGGAGAAGGTGCGAGCCATGCTGCGCGAGATCTCAGAACTGGAGTCTATCGGTGACGCCTGCTACAACATGGCACGCATCATCAGCAGAAAGCGTTCGGGCAAAGATGAGTTTACCGAGGTTCAGTACAACCATCTCCACCAGATGTTTGAACTGACCGACGATGCGCTGGAGCAGATGACACAGACCCTGGTGGCCCACCGCGGCAGCGTGGACGTCAACCGTTCTTTCAACATCGAGAACGAGATTAACAACTACCGCAACCAACTGAAGAACCAGAACATCAATGATGTCAATGAGCATAAGTACTCCTATGCCAGTGGCACGATGTATATGGACCTCATCAACGAGTGTGAGCACCTGGGCGACTATGTGGTCAATGTCGTTGAGGCGCGCATGGGCGTGAAGCAGCACGAGCCAGAACCAAACATAGACTAACGACCGCCCACACCCGCTCTACCAGCACGAGAAGCCCCGACTGTACAAACTCCTGTACCGTCGGGGCTTCTTGCCAATAGGCCTTCCTAGAGCACGCCAGCAAGCCATTCTCCATTGACTCGAGCAAAACACAAGGGCCAGGAAGAATCGCTTGCAAAAAGAAAGGCTGGCTCCTTTTTGGGAACCAGCCTTTCTTTTTTAGTTTATTTCTTGCAATAAGCAAGCCTTATTTCTTGCTCCAAGCGAGATTACTTCTTGTTCAAAGCGAGATCGAGGGCGACGGCGATAGCCACCGTAGCACCTACCATCGGGTTGTTGCCCATACCCAGGAAGCCCATCATCTCGACGTGAGCAGGCACTGAAGAAGAACCTGCAAACTGAGCATCGGAGTGCATACGGCCCATGGTGTCGGTCATACCGTAGGAAGCAGGACCAGCAGCCATGTTGTCCGGGTGGAGCGTACGGCCCGTACCACCACCTGAAGCCACTGAGAAGTAGGGCTTACCGGCGAGCGTGCGCTCCTTCTTGTACGTACCAGCTACCGGGTGCTGGAAGCGGGTCGGGTTGGTGGAGTTGCCAGTGATAGACACATCAACATCCTCGCTCCAGTTGATAGCCACACCCTCGCGTACGTCGTTAGCACCGTAGCAGTTGACCTTGGCACGAGGACCATCAGAGTAAGCCGTGCGATCCACGACCTTCAGCTCGCCCGTATAGTAGTCGAACTCCGTCTTCACATAGGTGAAGCCGTTGATACGGCTGATGATCATGGCAGCGTCCTTGCCCAAACCGTTGAGGATAACGCGGAGCGGATTCTTGCGCACCTTGTTGGCCATCTCAGCAATCTTGATAGCACCCTCGGCAGCAGCAAACGACTCGTGACCAGCCAAGAAGGCGAAGCACTTCGTCTCCTCGCGGAGCAGACGGGCAGCCAAGTTGCCGTGCCCCAGACCCACCTTGCGGTCGTCGGCCACAGAACCAGGGATGCAGAATGCCTGCAGACCCACACCGATAGCCTCTGCGCAGTCGGCAGCAGTCTTGCATCCACGCTTGATGGCAATAGCAGCACCGCAGACATAGGCCCACTTGGCGTTCTCGAAGCAAATACGCTGCGTCTCCTCACACATCAGATAAGGATCAACACCTGCCTCGTCGCAGATCTGATTAGCCTCTTCTACGCTCTTGATGCCCTCGGCGTTGAGAGCTGCAAGAACCTGCGCCTCACGACGCTCCTGACTTTCGTAACTTACCTTTCTAATCATAGTTATGTTTCTCCTTATTATTCTTTACGTGGATCAATCGCTTTAACAACACCCTGCTCGGCAGTGGTACGACCATAGCTGCCCGTGAACTTCTTCACAGCCTCGTTGGCGTCCATACCGTTCTTGATAGCCTCCATCATCTTGCCGAGGTGAACATACTCGTAACCGCAGACCTGATTGTCCTTGTCAAGGAACTGGCGTGTGATGTAGCCCTCGGTCAGCTCCAAGTAGCGCGTACCCTTAGCCACCGTGCCATAGAGCGTACCCGTCTGTGAACGAAGACCCTTACCCAGGTCCTCAAGACCGGCGCCGATGGTCAGACCGCCCTCAGAGAAAGCGCTCTGCGTGCGTCCATAGACAATCTGGAGGAAGAGCTCGCGCATAGCCGTGTTGATGGCGTCGCAGACGAGGTCGGTGTTCAGTGCCTCAAGGATCGTCTTACCCGGAAGAATCTCGGATGCCATGGCGGCAGAGTGGGTCATACCCGTGCAACCGATGGTCTCCACGAGCGCCTCCTGGATGATACCGTCCTTCACGTTGAGAGACAGCTTGCAGGCTCCCTGCTGGGGAGCGCACCATCCCACACCGTGGGTGTAACCCGAAATATCAGCAATTTCCTTGGCATAAACCCACTTTCCCTCCTCAGGAATGGGAGCAGGTCCATGGTTGGGGCCTTTGGCCACAACGCACATGTTCTTTACTTCCGATGAATAAATCATAATAGAATTATTAATGTTTTGTATTGATAATATTTATACCGTTCACTTATCAAAAGACAGGCTGTTATCTTGTTGATGTTACCCTGTGAAAGGACCAACGCAACGCCGTGTCCATATTCGCGTACAAAGGTATAAAAAATAATTGATTCCTATACTAAATAATGGGGATTTTATTTCCGCAAGGGCTCTTTTTTGACTAAAAAATGCTAACTTTGTACACAGGTTGCGCCACTCCTGCCCGATGTGGCGAAATCAGAACACTTACACAGCGAAGGCCAGGCAGCTTCATCCGCCCCAAGGCCCCACTTCACAAGACGATACAAAATGAAAAATCATATTGGCAGGACGCTGCTGGTCCTCATACTATTTATCCATTCGCTTACGTCGCTGGCCTCCAGCCAAAGTAAGTACACACCCCTCATTCGCCAAGTGAGGGGATGGCCATCGGAAAAGATCCTCTCCAAGGGCGACCAGTTCTTGCAAAACAAGGAGGAGGAAAAAGCCTTGGTGATGTACATGCTTGTCTGCTCCCGCACCAATGGAAAACTGACCATCACGCCCTCCACGGCCATCGAGGGCGTCTCTGCCAAGACTCTCTTCGGTGGCAAAGCCTGCGACATTTTCTCTCTCACAGGTCAACTGGTGCGCAAGAACGCACAAAACCTCAAGGGCCTTCCCGCCGGCATCTATGTCGTCGGTGGCAAGAAGGTCGTGGTAAGATAAGATCGCCACAGACTTAGAGCCGCTGGAGTCTCACTCCAAGACTTCCACTTCCACGATCCGCCAGTCGGTTTCCCATCGAGGAGTCCCACTGGTGGATTTTCTTTTCTCCCTTGCCTCCACGTATCCACCACGCTTCCATCTCCCATCGTCCTCGCTTCATCCTCCCTCCCCCCAAGTATCATTTCCGTATCGTTTCCGTATTGTTTCCGCTTCCGGAAGCGAGAATGATAGGAGGACGATAGGAGAACGATACGAGAACAATACGGGATCAATACGGAATCGATACGGGATCAATACGGGATCAATACGAGAATGATACGAGACCGATATGCTTCTGTTTCCAAGCAAAGAGATTGACAAAAAGTTTAATTTCTCCATCAATATTTATATGTATTATTTTTTACATTCTACCAACTCACAGCACCCAGTTTCTCGTCCAAAGACAAAGAATACTCGATTTGCCAAGACGAGGCATCTATACAAAGATAATCTCCCGCTCAGCCGAATGCAAGGCGATTAGCATGAATTAACAACCCATTAACTTCTTGTCCGTATTCATTTAACAAAGCCCGCACCAAGCAAAAAGCCTTGATTACTGCATTTTCCCACTTTCTCACCGCTATTCCAACCGCATTCAAGTCGCTGCAGCCTGCAGCCACAACTCGTATTTTCAGACGATTGAAAATAATAAAAAAAAACAACAATTAGGGCTAAACTCCCATTACGAGAAATCCAGCCCTTACTATCGTCTTTACTTAGCCCAAGTTTGACACCCAATACATTTTTTCATCAATTTTTAGGATATTCACCGTTGCTAAGAAGTTGATTTTCAACAACCGCCTCCTTTGTTTTTGATTTGTAGTATACAGGAGTTCGTAAAAAAGTAGTATTTTACACCCGCAATGCACTTTATGTCCCAGCCCCGATACAACCAGAGGAATCAGCGCGATGTCTGGTACTATCGCATCAAGGAGTCTTTCCGCGACCTAACAGGCCGCGTTCGTAGCCGTATCATGTTGAACGTGGAGTTCATTGATGAGCCACCCCGCAGTCATATCGTGAAGTACTACGACACGAAGGACATTGGCGATGTTTCCCAGGCGTCTTGCCCCGTTGTCACGCCGTCCGAGTCTTACCGACCTGGACAGTGCCATCAATTTCAGCGAATCAGAAATTTTTGAGCATATAAGCCATCAACAAACAACAAAGTATTAAAAAAACAACATGAGACGAGAAAGAAATTAGATTTTAAAACACCATATGAATGCTTTTACGAATAAATTAAGTAAATTTGCACTTGCTTGTTGAATTCACGTTAAACGTAGATGTAGCAAGATTGTTAAATTCGGAAGTGGCCAATGAATAAGAATTATAATAGTGCAGGATATGTCTATATTTTGACTAATCCAAGTTTCCGTGAAGATTGGGTGAAAATCGGTAAGAGTTCACGCCCTGTGGATGTCCGCTCTAAAGAGTTGGACAATACAGCTGTACCTTTGCCGTTTGAGATTTTTGCTACAATGAAAACGGTCAAATTCAACGAGGTGGAGAAACTGGTTCATAAGACGATTGACCGCCTTACAGATTTGCGAATTAGGCAAAATCGTGAATTCTTTAATGTTCCGCCTCAAATAGCACTTGACATTTTCAATGATATTGCGCTTACAATTGATGATGCAGAAGTGGTTGAATATGAGGACAATAAGCCAATAGCAAAGAAGAAAGAGGTTAAACCTACAGACCATCCTCCACGGAAAAACAGACGACCGCCATTCAAATTCAGTATGGTTGGCATTAAAATTGGCGACTATGTTGTTTTCGACCCACTTGACATCAAGGTTAAAGTGGCTACTGACGATGCTATTGAGTACAACAATCGAATATACAAGCTATCGCCTTTTGTCGGCACTTTCTTGCCAGAGGATAAGCAAACTCCCTCTAAAGCGTATCAAGGACCTAAGTTCTTTTCTTATAACGGAAAGGTCTTGAATGATTTGAGAAAGGAGATGGAGCAAAATTTCAATACCAATACTTCTGATAATATTGTATTGTCGGAAGATGAAAACTTAAACCTATGACACCAGAAGAAAAAGCAAGAGTTAAAATAGATAGACTGTTTGCCGAAGCAGGCTGGACAGTTGTCAATCGTGACGAGTATGAGCCTACAATGAATGCTGTAGCCGTTAGGGAAGCTCTGCTGAAAGGTAATCTTGAAGCAGATTATTTCTTGATGATTAACGGAAAGGCATGTGGTGTACTTGAAGCCAAACGAGAAGAAGTAGATGTGGCTTCGAATATGGTGAGTGAGCAAGTGGCTACATATGCCAAGATGGTGCCAGATTATTACCAAGCATGGCAAAATCCACTACCTCTTCTTTATAAGTCGAATGCCAAGGTAGTAGATTTTCAAGATTATCGCAAGTCAAATGTTGAATGGGAAGAAATCAATCGCATACATACGCCTAAGGAAATTGTAGATATGCTCGGCATTGATGATCCTTTTGCAGGGTTGCCAGTGCTGAATAGCAAAGGTCTTCGCACCTGTCAGTTTGAGGCTATCACGGAACTTGAAAAGAGTTTCCGCACAGGGCAAAGTCGTGCGCTAATGGTGCTTGCCACTGGCGCAGGAAAGACTTATACGGCTTGTCTTGCTGCCTATCGTATGCTTGCTTACACACCTATGCGTCGTATTCTTTTCTTGGTTGACAGAAACAATCTCGGCAAGCAGGCGGAGGGAGAGTTCGGCACTTTCCGTCTGACGGAGAATGGCGAGGCGTTTAATACAATTTACACTGTAAATCGCCTGAAATCGTCCACAATCCCTAAGGATAGCAATGTGGTTATTTCTACCATACAGCGGTTGTTCTCACTGCTCAAAGGTGAGGAAATTGTAGATAGTGATGACGATGATGCGGATGAGACCACAGGTGAAGTCACTTTGCCAGAGAATCCCAACTTGCCTCACGACTATTTCGACATGATTGTCATTGACGAGTGTCATCGCAGCATCTATGGCAACTGGCGCAAGGTGCTTGAATATTTTGACACGGCTCGCCTTATCGGTCTTACGGCTACACCTATCCCGGAGACTATGGCTTTCTTCAACAACAACCGCATAGTGAATTATACGCTTGAGAAAAGTATTGTGGATGGCGTGAATGTGGACAATCGTGTGTATCGCATAAAGACGGAAGCTACAGAAAATGGCGGTGCCATTATGCAGGGTGAGCACGTCAAGGTGGAGACCCGTTACACTGGCAAAACGGAGGAGGTGAGCAGCAAGGAGACTAAGAACTACTCCAAGACGGAGCTAAACCGTAGTGTCATCAATCCTTCGCAGATAAAGCTTATTCTCACTACTTATCGTGATGCCGTTTATACGGAGATGTTCAACGACCCACAGCGTGAACCGCAGTTTGAATGTCTGCCCAAAACACTTATCTTTGCACTCAACGAGGCTCATGCTACGAATATTGTCAATATTGCCAAGGATGTGTTCGGTGAGGTCTGTCCTAATGCAGACATGGATAGATATGTGCAGAAAATCACTTACTCGTCGGGCGATAGCAATGAGCTGATTCGTCAGTTTCGCAACGACCGTGACTTCCGCATAGCAGTCACTTGTACGCTTGTGGCTACAGGCACTGATGTGAAACCGCTTGAAGTGGTGATGTTCATGCGTGATGTGGAGTCTGAGCCACTTTACATTCAGATGAAGGGACGTGGTGTGCGCACTATTGGCGATGAGCAGCTTCGCAATGTCACACCTAATGCCGTTAGCAAGGATTGTTTCTTCTTGGTGGATGCGGTGGGCGTTACCGAACATACAAAGTCTATCCCAGAACAGGGAGAGGGTCCAGACACGGAGGTTATTACATTAAAGGTACTTTTGGAGCGCATCGCCCACGGCAATCTTCCAGATATGTATATCAAGCGTCTTGCTTCCACGCTTGCCCGACTGCATAACAAGGCGGATGGCGAGCAGCGTGCGGAATTTGAGCGTCTTGCCCACGACTCTATGGATGCTATCGCATCACGCATATATAATGCCTTGGAGAGTGGCGAATTGCCACCTTTCAACAACATCAACGAGCCTAACAATGAGCGCAAAGGACTTGTCGCTCCTGTGGCTAACCATGCAGATGCTCGCAAGTATATCCTTATTCTTGCTGCTGGCTTCGTGGCTACGCTGATGCCTGGCGAGGACACGCTGATTTCAAAGGGCTTTTCCGTGGAGGAGGCAAAGGAAACGACAAGTGCCTTTGAGCAATATTGCCATGACCACCAGGACGAGATAGAGGCTCTGCGCATATTGTACAATCAGAACGGTGAACCTATAACATACTCTATGTTGAAGGACTTGGAGAACAAACTGAAGATGGAGAACAATAAGTTTTCTGCCAAGCAGCTTTGGAACTCGTATGCCATTGTCTGTCCCGACCATGTGCGCCGTGCCGCTAAGAAAGAAGAGAGTGATGCACTTACAAACATCATCCAACTTGTGCGCTATGCCTTCCGGCAGATTGAGCGGCTCGACAGTGTATGTACCACGGCACGACAGTATTTCAATCTTTGGTGCGGACAGTGGCATCGTGATATTTCTGACCGTCAGAAGCAGCTTATGAGCGAGGTGGTTGATTATATCGCAGCCAACGGAGCTTGCACCGTGCGCGATATTCGTGATGATGACAAGACACAGGCAGCACAGATGATTCGGGCTTTCGGCTCGATGCAGAAAGCTGACGAGGCACTTCTCTCATTGTTTAATTTTGTAGTATTAAGAAAAACAGCTTAAATATGGCAAACAATATATCTACCGAGCAGACGCTCACAAAGAAAGTTTGGAATCTTGCCACTACTCTCGCAGGACAGGGCATTGGCTTCACCGATTATATCACGCAACTCACTTATCTGCTTTTCCTCAAAATGGATGCAGAGAACGTAGAGATGTTCGGCGAGGAGTCGGCTATCCCCGCAGGCTATCAGTGGCATGAGCTTACTGAGCTTGACGGTCTTGAACTCGTGAAGCAGTATGAGGACACATTGCGTGTTCTTAGCAGCCAAGACAATCTCATTGGTACTATCTACACTAAGGCGCAGAATAAGATTGACAAACCAGTGTATCTTAAAAAGGTCATTACGATGATTGACGAGGAACAGTGGCTTATCATGGATGGCGACGTGAAAGGTGCTATTTATGAGAGCATCTTGGAGAAGAACGGACAGGATAAAAAGAGTGGCGCAGGACAGTATTTTACCCCACGTCCTCTCATTCAGGCTATGGTGGATTGCATCCGTCCGCAGATTGGAGAGACGGTATGCGACCCTGCCTGTGGCACAGGCGGTTTCCTCCTTGCTGCCTACGACTATATGAAGCATCAGACGCAGGACAAGGCAAAGCGTGATTTCCTCCGCAACCAAGCCTTGCATGGTGTTGACAACACACCACTTGTGGTCACACTCGCTTCCATGAACCTTTACTTGCATGGTGTGGGCACAGACCGCAGTCCAATCGTTTGCGATGACTCCTTGGAGAAAGAGCCAGCTACTTTGGTCGATGTCATCCTTGCCAACCCTCCTTTCGGTACTCGTCCTGCAGGGTCGGTGGACATCAATCGCCCGGACTTCTATGTGGAGACAAAGAACAATCAGCTCAACTTCCTTCAGCACATGATGCTGATGCTCAAAACTGGTGGTCGTGCTGCCGTGGTGCTGCCCGACAACGTGTTGTTTGAGGGTGGTGCTGGCGAGACTATCCGCAAGCGTCTGCTCTCGGAGTTTAATCTTCACACTATTCTTCGCCTGCCTACTGGCATCTTCTATGCGCAGGGTGTCAAGGCCAACGTGTTATTCTTCACCAAGGGGCAACCTACTAAGGAGGTGTGGTTCTACGACTACCGTACTGATATCAAGCATACGCTTGCCACTAACAAACTGGAGCGTCATCATCTCGATGACTTCGTGAAGTGCTACAACCCAGAGAACATCAACGCTCGCACCGAAACTTACGATGCCGAGAAGAATCCTTCTGGTCGTTGGCGCAAATATCCTGTTGAGGAGCTTACCGCTCGTGACAAGACTTCGCTCGACATCACTTGGATGAAACAAGGTGGCGAAGAGGAAGAGCATACGCTTGCCGAACTGATGGCTACAATCAAGGAGCAGAGCCAGAACATCAGCAGTGCAGTGAGCGAGCTGGAGAAGTTGTTAAGGTATATTAAAGAGAACTAAAAATGAACGGAAATATAGTAAAAATAGAAAGTGAGGAAACACTATTCAAAATAATTTCTTCACTTATCGAGAATAGTCGCAAACATATTGCAAAGACTATAAGTGCGACTACAGTAAGTACCTATTATGAAATAGGGCATTATGTAGTGGAATATGAGCAACAAGGTTGTCTAAGAGCTTCCTATGGAAAACAAGTTGTCAAGAACTTGTCTGATAGATTAACCAAGCAATATGGTCGAGGATGGTCTGTAGCCACTCTTACAAATTGCAGAAAGTTTTATGTGGCATATAAGAAATCGGATGCAATGCATACGATTTCTGCTTCTGCCAATTCCGTATGCAATGCACCCGAAATTCAAAAGTTCTCTCTTTCGTGGAATCACTACCAAGTATTGATGCGAATAGATGATTTGGCGGAAAGAAACTTCTATGAGATTGAAGCACAAAAACAAAATTGGGACTACCGATGGCTAAAAAGACAAGTGGCTAGCAGTCTATACGAGCGCATTGCCTTAAGCCGTGATAAGAGTGAAGTCTTCAGATTAGCATTGGAAGGTCAAACTGTAGAAAAAACTTCGGATATTATCAAGAGTCCTATTTCTTTAGAATTTGTTGGACTGAAACCTGATGAAAGTTATAGTGAGTCAAAACTGGAGAATGCCATCATCAGCAAGATACAGAAATTTCTCCTTGAAATGGGGAAAGGTTTCTTGTTCGAAGCCCGACAAAAACGCTTCACTTTCGATGAAGACAACTACTATGTAGATTTGGTGCTCTACAACCGCTTGTTACAGTGTTATGTTCTTATCGACTTAAAAATCGACAAACTCACTCATCAGGACCTCGGACAGATGCAGATGTATGTCAACTACTTTGACCGATATGTAAAGCAGGACTTCGAGAAACCTACCATCGGTATCTTGCTCTGCAAGGAGAAAAACGATGCGTTGGTAGAACTCACTCTTCCTAAAGACGCAAACGTCTATGCAGCGGCTTACCAGCTCTATCTGCCCGACAAAGCCTTGCTGCAAGCCAAGGTGAAGGAATGGATTGAGGAGTTTGAGGAGAATGAGGAGATAAAGAAATTAGAGGAAGATTAAACAAAACTCAGAATGAATACAAAAGCGTTACGCCAAAAGATACTCGACCTTGCGATACATGGAAAACTTGTACCGCAAGACCCTAATGATGAACCTGCATCGGTGCTGCTTGAACACATCCGTGCAAAGAAAGAACGTCTTATCAAAGAAGGAAAAATCAAGAAGCCAAAGAAATCTAAGGCTGCTTGTGATAAGCCGCATTATAGGTATGAAGAGCCATTTGAAATTCCAAGTTCATGGACGTGGTGTACATTGGGGGATTTGTGCCGATTCTTGTCAAGAGGTAAATCTCCAAAATACTTGGATGAAGATAGAACATACCCTGTCTTCGCTCAAAAGTGCAATCTAAAAGATGGTGGAATATCTTTGGAACAAGCAAGGTTTTTAGACCCTACTACTGTAAATAAATGGAATGAGGAATATAAATTGCGCAATGGCGACGTTCTTGTTAATTCTACAGGAACAGGTACTGTTGGCAGGACACGTCTATTTACTGAAGATTGTTTAGGACAATACCCATTTGTTGTCCCGGATTCTCATGTCTCTGTCGTAAGAACATTTGATGAAATAAATTCTGAATTTATGTATGCCTACTTGTCTTCCACTATTATTCAAGAATATTTGGCAGACAACCTGGCTGGAAGCACAAATCAGAAAGAATTGTATATTGGAGTTTTGGAAAGCCTTCCATTTCCCTTACCTTCCTACAAAGAACAACAACGTATAGTTTCCAAGATTAGCGAATGGCATAGTCGTATTGAGAATATTGAGCAAGATAAAACAACTTTAATTGATACCGTAAAAATAGCAAAATCCAAAATCCTCGACCTCGCCATTCACGGCAAACTTGTACCGCAAGACCCGAATGACGAGCCAGCCAGCGAACTGCTCAAACGCATCAATCCAAAGGCTGAAATAACTTGTGATAACCCCCAATATGGGAAGTTGCCAAGTGGATGGTGCTTAACAGAAGGAAAATATTTGTATAAGCCAATGAAATCAGCGAAGCCAAAAGGATTGGCTTTCAATTATATTGATATAGATTCTATTGACAATACAAAACAAAGAATAGATAGCGTAAAGGTTGTAAAAACGGAAAATGCACCAAGTCGAGCAAGCCGCTATACACAGAAAGGTGACATTGTCTTTTCTATGGTTCGTCCATATCTGAAAAATATAGCAATGATCCCAGATAATGATTGTATTGCATCAACTGGCTTTTACGTTTGTAGTCCTTCAGATGTAGCTGTTGACAAATATTGCTATTACTTGATGATTTCTGATTATACGGTAAACGGCTTAAATCAATATATGAAAGGAGACAACTCTCCGTCTATAAATAAAGGTGATATAGATAGTTGGTTGTTTCCAATACCGCCATTACAAGAGCAACATCGCATTGTCGCAAAGATTGAAGAGCTATTCGCCCAACTTGACAAGATAGAAGCATCTTTGTAAACACCATATTTAGCCATCGCAAGGCATATTCTTGCGGTGGCTAAATGCTATAGACACAGTTACCAAGTAACTACCTTGTCCACTATCTTCTGCTGTTCGCTTGCTGTGCGTCGCAGATAGATGCGTGTTGTTTCGATGCTCTCATGTCCCATGAGGTCGGCAAGGAGGGCGATGTCATTGAAGCGGTCAAGGAAGTTCTTGGCGAAACGATGACGGAACGAATGTGGGTAAACCACATCACGGTTAAGACCGTACTTTTCGGCAAAATGTTTCAGCTGGATAGCTATGCCACGAGTGGAAAGGCGGTTGCCTGAACGATTGGTGAACAGATAGCCAGAGGTGATGTTTTGTTCTGTTAGCCATCTTTGGGCTTCAGAGCATAGCTTCTTCGGAATGTAAAGGCGGCGCATCTTGCCTCCTTTGCTGTACAAGTCAAGATAGCCAAGCGCCACATGCTCGGCTTTGATTTGAAGCAACTCGCTGACACGTGCACCAGTGGCTGCCATAAACCAAACGATGAAATACCATTCATCATAACCGTCTGCCTTTAGCTTGGCTTTCAGAAACTTGTAATCGGCATCGCTGATGACGTTCTCCAAGAAGTTCTTTTGTTGCGCCTTTACAAATTTCATCTTTAGCTTCTCTTGTTTGCTAAACTCCAAATACTTATTCATTGCTTGCAAACGCAAGTTCACTGTCTGTGGCTTGAAGTTCTCCATAAGATAACCCTTATAAGCCAACAGATTTTTCTTGTTCACCTCCTTGTAATTATCAAGGAAATACTTCATCGTCCATAGGTACGATGCTACCGTACTCTTCGCCAAGTTTGCCTTGACCAAAAATCTTTCAAATTGTGTTACCATATTGATTAAAAATAAATAAAGAATGGTAACAATATAACATGACGTATCCCCCATTATCAGAACTTGCCGAGTGGGTGGGCTATAACGACAATAAAAGAGGTATGTGAAAATATTAATGGACTTTGGAAAGGAAAGAAAGAACCTTTTGTAAATGTGGGTGTTATACGCAATGCCAACTTTACTAAAGACTTTCAACTTGACTATTCAAAGATTGAGTACATTGATGTTGAACAACGTGCTTTCAATCAACGTCATCTCAAAAATGGCGATTTGGTTGTTGAGAAATCTGGTGGCAGCGACAATAATCCTGTAGGCAGAGCCATATTATATGATGGTAAAGATGCTGTGTTCTCTTTCAGCAATTTTACAATGGTACTGCGCATCGTACATAAGGATTTGATAACAAGCAAGTTTCTGTATTATACCATACTTGCAAAGTATAAGCAAGGTGTCATGAGACAAATGCAAACACAGACTACAGGGTTGCATAATCTCATTTTGGAAAAGTATTTGGCAATGCCAATATTCCTTCCACCTTTATCAGAACAAAAAAGAATCACTGATAAGATAGAAGAAATATTCGCATCGTTCAACAATATCATGGAAAGTTTATAAATTCCCCATAATTCTATCAAGGGTTGTAAATGCTTTATTAATAGCATCTACAATCCTTTTTTGTTCATTGTATGGTGGTAAAGGAAAGAATAAATCTTCAAAATCGCCCGCGTTAAAACCTGCTTGTGCAGTCCTTGATATTTCAGTTAGTTTTCTTTGATAAAGATTCGACAGATAATAATAGTAGGCATAATCTTTGAAAATCAAGCCTTTACTTTTGATTATAACTTTTGCCATTGCTACATTATATGCACCATCTTCAGCTATAAAAACTTTACCAAGGGAACCACCATATCGCGCTAACAAAATATCTCCTTTTGCAGTTCGTTTTGTTGCAGATTCTATTGGTATATATACAGGTACAGGATTTTCTCCATAATCTCTTATTTGATAGAGCCGAATATAACCTGATTTAGGTCGAATACTGAATTGACTTTTCGGAGGTTGAGAACCGCCCGAAATATCAAATATCTGATTATGACAACACCAAATCCGACTATTCGGTAGAGAAAATGGCAAGTTCTGATAATGGGGGTTATCACAAGTGATTTCAGCCTTTGGATTTATACGCTTGAGCAGTTCGCTGGCTGGCTCGTCATTCGGGTCTTGCGGTACAAGTTTACCGTGAATGGCGAGGTCGAGGATTTTGGATTTGGCCAGGCAAATTGTTGACTGTAAATCTGACTTTTCTTTATTAATTGCTTCAATGATATTTAACCAAGAACTAAGTTCGTTTACAATACGCTTTTGTTCGTTTAATGGAGGTATCGGAATAAAAAAATGAGATAGTTTTTGAGCATTTATGTTTGATTGGTTTACTGCATCTGTTTTTACATCATTACACCAACCTCTATAATATGAGCTATTCATCACAAAATTAACATAGTCGGCATCCAAAATAATTACACGCAATCGTACTATATAGCCTGCGTAAATGGCTGTTTTTTCTCCTTTGTAAATTGCAGTTTTTCCAACCCATTCGTTACTATTAGTTCGATTAAACAACAAATCATTTGTCTGTAACGAATACTTGGTTATATCATCTTTGTCACTTGTATATACCAAATTATTCCAATCTATTTTTCCACACCTATTTATATTTCCCATTCTAAGAACAGGAATTTCACCATTACTTGAGGATTTTTTAGATGTGCCATACACTAAGTCCCAAGAAATTTCTCCAACCGTAGCCCACTCCCACCCCTTCGGTAGTTCAAAGGGATAATGCGGCTTATCACAAGCAAAAACGGGGCACTTGCAAAAACCTTGGTGAAACTTTTTATCTTCACCAAGACTTTGAGTAGTTATCCACGGTCATATGCCTTATATGAAGTTTCTGTTCGTTAGGTCAGATGTTTGTCTTGGGCTTCCTTCAGATTCCATCTTGCGATGGATACCCTTGCCGTCGACTATACAATTCCCGCTATTAGGGCTTGCTCGGGACTTTCACCCGTTAGACAATGCTCATGCCGAGCGTACCAAACAAGACTGACCTCCCACATGAGGAGACCAGCCTTTGGGGTCGTCTTTGTCCTTGAACAAAGACTCTATTGTCGATTACGTTACATCGTTACCTTCGTCGAAACCACACGGCCATCGGCCATCGTTGCCGTGACAATGTAGAGACCAGCACCCAGATCGGAGAGGTCGAGGGTGTCGGCATAAGCCTGACGCACCGTGCGACCGTCGATGGTACGAACCATGATCTGGGCCGTCTCGCCACCAGCCACCTTCACCGTCTTGCCCGCCACGACCAGCGCACTGCTTTCCACAGCGTCCACACGATCGATGGAATTAGCATTCTTGATCAGGAAGGCCGGACTGATGGTCTGCTTCTGATAGTTGCCCACACTGTCCGTCATCTCCAGGCGAATGTCAAACCATGTATCGTCTTCCTCAGCCTTGACATTGCTGAGGTCAGCTGAATAGAAATAGGCGAAGACCGGCATGAAATACTTCGCAGGATCCTCCACCAAGTTGAGTTCTGTCCAATTGTCCGTTCCATAGGGAGCATAGTAAGCCTTCACGCTCTCTGGTGCGGCACAAGTAAAATGGCCGATATAAGGCGGATTGCGATTGTCCTGATAGGTGAAGTCGCCACCCGTGACGAGCATTTTTGCTCCATCTACCGTCGAGAAGCGGTCGGAGATATTACCATCCTTATCCTTGAAGGTCATCATCTGGAACGTAGGAGCGCAGGTGTCTTCCTTCTTGAGATTATAGAGCACCTCCGTGACGTTCTTGCCATCGATACCATCCACAACGACGTTGTTGTTGGTGATCGTCACCAGCGTACCGTCGGCCGTCTCCTCCTCTTTCACGTCCGCAAACTTCTCATCCGTCTCGCGGAGCTCACCCAGGCGACCCAGATAGCGGAACTGGTCGATCGGATAGACCTGGCCATTGCTCACCAACTGCACAGAGCGGTAGGAGAGGATGGGTACGCTGGTTCCGAAATGGCCCGTACCATCCGGCGAACGGAAAGAGAAGTCGGGGTGTCCAGGATAGAACTTGAAACGCGTATCACCCACGGGGATGTTGAACATATTGTTCAGATCGCTGCCTGCCACATGATATTTCACACCCGTGTTGGCATCGCCGATGGCCAACGGAGTCATGATAAACGTAAACTCCTCCAGGTCGCCATAGTCGGGGTCTTCGGTAAAGGTGTAGGAGTCGGTGATGATCGGGCGTGCTGCCACATTAAGCGGGTAGGGATCGCCCTCCAACGCCTCGGGGCAGTCGATAAACGTGATCACCTTGCCGTTGTCCTCATCGCTTCCCATACCCCACATACGGGTATCAGCCAGCGAGAAGCCATCCAGCAGGAAGGCCGACTCTATGCCTGGCAGACCCACATACTTGTGCTCTGGCATCTGGGGAGACAGCGTGAAGTCGGTGACGAGCTTGAGTATGTTCTTCGAATCACTGTCATGGAACCTCTGGGTAAGGTCTTTGGCCACACCCTTGAAGGTGTAGTAGTGCGAACCTACATTGACCGTGGCCGACTGTGCCACATAATACTTGTCACTGACCTTGTTGATGTAGAAGTCCTCCAGTTCGCCCTTTCTTCTACCACAGAAGTCCATGTAGAAGACGGCGTAGCCATAATCCTTGTGGGCGATGGAAGTCAACTTGATCATATCATCGGCCGTACCCTTCGTGTCAACCTTGCCCTTGTAGGTAATATCCAGATGGAGCTGCTGCCCGTTCTCATCAAAGTATCTGAGTTCCACGGGATAGATCGCCTCATTCTCGTCAAACTCCAGCGTCATGTCGCCCGTCACGTGTACATCCTCCTTGAAGACGTAGGCGTGCTCAAACTCCACAAAGACATCATACGTGCCCTGGGGAACCTCCAGCGACCCTTCCATTCCCGAGAATTCGACGTTGCCAAACACGTCCTTATTGATTATATAAGCATCCACGGGCTTGTTGGCACTCACCACCTTCACCGTCACCGTGCCCGTCTCTCCCTGGGTCGAAACCTTGAGGGGTCTGATGGGGGTCAGGGTTCTCTTGTTGCCCAAGTCCTTCATTCTGAAACTCATGCCCTCGGGGAGCACCACCTCGGAATGATCCGAACAGCGCACCTTTCCCGACACGATCTTCACCTCCTGTGCCTGAGCCGAAGTCAGGGAGGCGGCCAGCAATAATGTTGATAAAATTTTCTTCATAACCGTAATATTATTTGGTTCTATACATCGGATTACATCATCACCTTGGTTGACACCACGCGGCCGTCGGCCGTTGTTGCCGTCACGACATAGACTCCCGCGCCCATTGCTCCGAGATCCACCTCGCTGGCGTATGCGCTCTGCAGCGTGCGTCCGTCGATTGATCTCACTACGATGCTGGCAGCCTTGCCGTCGGCCAGTCGCACTGTCTTGCCAGCCACGACCAAACCGCTGCTGGTAACCGCTACTTGACCAATAGCATTAGCCGTCTTGACCAGGAAAGCAGGACTGATGGTCTGCTGCTGCGAGTTACCAGCCACGTCCGTCATCTCGATACGCACGTCAAACCACATATCATCGTCCTGTGCCACCACGTTGCTGAGGTCGGCCTCGTAGAAGTGGCCAAAGGCCGGCATGAAATATCTGTCCTTGTTCTCGTTGAAGGCCAGTTCCGTCCATTGATCCGACCCATAGGGCGCATAATAAGCTTTCACGCTCTGCGGTGCGTCGCAAGTGTAGTGGCCCACCCACGGGCGGGTAGTTCTCTCCACATAGGTAAAGTCGCCACCAGCAGCTATCATCTTCGCACCTGCCACAGTATTAAAGCGGTCGCAGATATTGCCATCAGCATCCTTGAAGGTCAGCATCTGATAGGTAGGCGCCGTGAAGTCCTCTTTATTAATATCATAGGAGATGACAGTGACGTTCTTGCCGACCATATCGTCCACCACCATGTTGGTATTGGTGATTGTGGTCGTGATGACGCCATTCGACTGATCGTTGGAGATATCGGCCACCTTGATATCGGTCTCACGACTCTCGCCATAGCGTCCCATATAGCGATACTGGTCGAAGTTATAGACCTCCGATCCAATGATTTCCTTGAGTGGACGATAGATCATCATCGGAACGCTGGTGCCGAAGTGAGCCGTGCCGTCGGCCGTAGCGAAGGAGAAGTCGGGGTGGCCGGGATAGAAACGCTGCGAGGTCTCACCCACTGGTACATTGAAGCCCGTCTGCAAGTCGCAGCCCGAAACTAAGTATTTTATGCCCTGCTGGGCGTTGCCGATAGCATGCTGTGCAATGATAAAGGTGAATTTCTCATCGCCTTCTTCACCTTCCACACCGTCGGTAATCAACGGACGGGCCGTCATGTTCATCTTGTACTCTCCAGCCACATCGGCCTCCGGGCAGTCCACATACGTGATCACCTTGCCCTCGTCCTCGGGGTCGCCCATCGCCCACACGCGGGAGCTGCCGAGTATGTAGCCATCCAAAAGATAGGTAGTTTCCACGCCAGGCAACTTCACATACTTATGGTCGGGCATGGCGGGAGAGGTCTCAAACTCCGTGGCGAGCCGTTGGAGGCAGGCCGGATCTGAGTTGTAAACCGTACCGTCAAACTTATCTATCACCGTCTTGAGGGCATAGTAATGCGAACCCGCGATGATGGTCGCCGTCTGTCCCAGATAGTATTTATCGCTGAGCTGGTTGACATAGAACTCCATAGGATATCCCTCGGGTTTATAACCGAAGTCGAGGGTATGCGTGGCGTATCCATAGTCCTTATGTATCAAGGAGGTGAGCTTCAGTATCTCATCGGCAGTGCCAGGATCCACGACCTCGCCGCCCTGCCTGGTTTCCAGGCGAAACTCCGTATTGTTCTCGTCATAGTAGTTGATCTCGACCGGGATGGTAGCCTCGTTTTGGTTAAACTCCAGCACCATGTCTTCCGTCACCTCCACGTTCTCCTTGAAGACGTAGTAGCCCACGCGACTATAAAACTCCACGAGCATGTCGTACTTACCCTTGGGCACCTGCACCGAAGCCTCCTTGCCGTCAAACTCCACAATCTGGAACACACCTTGGTTGAAGATCAGTCCGTCCTCTGGGTCTTCTGCGCTGACCACTCTCAGCGTCACCGTTGCCATCTCCTCGTCGGCCTTCATCGGCTTGATAGGAGTCAGAGATTTTCTTGTGCCGTGGTCGCGCATGGAAAAAATAGTACCTTCAGGCAGCACCACCTCGGAACGATCCGAGCAGCGTACCTTTCCTGTAACAGTCGTCATTTCCTGCGCCTGTACCGTGGTCAGGGATACGGCGCCCATCATCAACATTGTGGATAAAGTTTTCTTCATCATCGCAAATAGTTTTTGATTTATATAATGTTGTTATCATTGTTTTTGTTAACCTGTTCAAAGACGCTGCGCTGTTGCGAACCGCCTCTTTGGGGCTATCACGGGCACGACTTCTCGCCTCGCTTCGGTTGCAAAAATAGGAATAGATTTCAGAAATAACAAAAAATGAAATGGCGGAGCATTCCAAATTCACGAATCTGGAACAAATAAGCGCGAAACCCCACTATTTACTCGGTTTTTAAAGCCTTGTTGACTTTTGGAAAGAGCAGAAGACTGAGACATCGCGAGACAATCCCAGCCGACGGGGTAAAAGCCCATAAAACACACGATTTCAAGGCTTTTCATTCCAGATTCATGAATTTGGAACACTTCGATTTGTGCATTCCAGAAAGACCGCATACTTTTGCAAACGACATCTTTCCTGTGAAGGACTGATACCTATGATAATTCACTAATTCATTCGTGTTATGAAAAGAACATTCCTACTTACCGTCCTGGGCATGGCAATGGCCCTGACGACCTCGGCACAAATCAAGCAAGACGCCGGGGGAATGAAATCCCTAAAGCAAACGTTGACTTACAACGACGGCACGTACAAGGCTCCTGCCAAGGGCGAGGCCGCCATCGCCGAGTTGCTGGGTTGCCCCGACGGCACCGTCTTTGGCGGAGAATACAAAGACGAGGACAACGTCTGGAGCGGATTCACCACTGCCGACGAAGGACGCAAGGACATGGCTGCCAGTTTCTACCAGCACTTCAGCGACTGCTATTATTCTTTCCATGGCGTGCGCTTCCTTGGCATGTTCAACTACTTCGACGAGGAGAACGTGGAGTGGAAGTACTGCAACGAGCGTGGCGGCATCAACGAGAAGGGCGAGATGACCAAGTCGGTCAAGATCAAGGTAGCCTTCTATAAGGACGATGAGAATGAGCTCCCTGGCGAACTGGTCTATAGCAAGGTGTTCAACTTGATCGGCGAGCGCACCAACGTGAAACTGGGCGACAACCGCTCCGGCTACAGTTTCGTCTATGCCTTCGACGTCGATCTGGGCGAGGAGATCAAACTGGAGCATGGCTTCATGCAAATCAACGCCATCGACGAGCACGATGAGACCATCGACTGCTACCTCGCGCTCTTCACGGCCAGCTCTTCTACGGGCTACGGCCTGGTGAAAATGGACATGCGCGACGGCAACGAGCCTTCGTGGATGGGCCAGTTGCCTATCTGTTTCTGCTTCAAGGGCGACGGCAGCTTCATCTCCGACAAGGCACTGAAGTTCAACCGCCTGCTCTCTCCTGGTTCCACCGACGCCAGTCCCTTTGGCAAGGTGCAGGTCGAACTGCGCAACATCGGCGGCGACTACCTCGACAACACCACGCTGCAACTCTGGCAGGACGGCAAATTGCTTGCCACGGAAAAGGTGAACAGCAACATCGAGCCCCTCGACGCCTATAAGTACACCTTCAATGCGCGCGTCAACTGCTCTGAGCCTGGTACCCACCACGTCGTGGTCAAGAACGTCACGCCCAATAGCGACATGATTGCTGCCGACACCATCGCCGTCGATGTGATGGTGGGCGACGGCAAGACCTATCCCGCATCGGGTTCCACCGACGGCTACTTCTACATCCAGCGCGTGCAGATCGGCGACATTGACAACGAGTCGGGAGAGTCGAGCTACACGGACTACACCGACCAGAAGACCGAGATTCGTCCCGGACAGGAGCTCACCCTCGTCGTCGATCCCACCAGCCAGACCCCGCTGGCAGCAGCCTGGATCGACTGGAACAACAACGGTGTCTTCGAAAACACCGAGGCCCTCGTATTCCCCAACTACGGATATACGGCTACTGTGAAGATCCCAGAGAATGCTGACGTCAAGCCAGGCGAGAAGCGCCTGCGCGTTGTCCTTTCCTATGAGGACCCCGTACCTGCCGGATTCTACACCTATGGCGAGACCGAGGACTACACGCTCGTGGTGAAGGGTAACGACGGTGCGCCAACCCTCGGACTAGATGCCGACGCCATCTGCATGGAGACCGACCGCGACAGCAAGATCAAAACCATTGATCTGACCAATGAGGGTGCCGAGACGCTGACTGCCGACATCGACTTCAGCTACGTGCTGCCCTACGCCCCGACCTCCAACTACTCGATGAACAAGGTGACCGCCGTGCCACAGGGCATGAAGGCTCCGGTTCTCAAGGCAGCAGCACCCGCCAAGGTAGCAAAGGCTCCCGGCCAGGCCGACGACACGCAGTATGTGCTGAGATACGACCTGGGACAGGTTTCCACAATCGGCCTCTCGGCCAATGACAGCGCCATCTTCGCCACCTACTACCCCAGCGAGATGCTGGCCAGCCTCAAGGGCATGAAGATCAGCAGCGTCGATGTCTATGTGGGCGGCGTGGCCAAGGAGAACAGCATTGTCATCTATGGCGAGAAGGATCAGAACCACAACGGCGACCTGATGGCCGAGAAGAAGTTTGTGCCGCAGGGTGATGCTTGGAACCATATCGAGCTCGACCAACCTATCGTCATCGGCGACCAGGACTTGTGGATTGGCTACAAGACCAAGGGCATGAAGGCCGGAGAGTATAATATCGGTATCGACGGACCGGGCAGCGAGAAGGGTGTCATTGGATTTGGCGACCTCATCAACATCGGACAAAACGTCTGGTGGTCTATGGGCGACCTCGGTATGAAGTACAACTACTGCCTCCGCGCCAATGTCACGGGCCAGCGTACACCAGCCATTGATTGGCTCTCGGTGGACACCAAGCACCTCGACGTGGCCAGTGGCAAGGAGGGTAAGGTGAAGGTCAGCGTGGATGCTTCCAAGCTCGACAACGCCCTCTACGAGGCGAAGATAGAGATTCGCACCAACGACGACCTGCGCTCTGTGGTCACCATCCCTGTCTATGTCATCAATGGCAAGGGTACGGGCATCATCAGCAAGCAATACACCAGCGGTGCCAACATCCGCGTCAGTGGCCATGACCTCGCCGTCAGCTCCGACAAGGACATCGACCGCATCCAGGTCTTCGACCTCTCGGGCCGTCTCACTGAGTCCCTCAGCATTGGTGGCAGAAGTTACAATGCCACACTGACAGGCGTCAGCGGCGCGCTCTACATTCTGAAGGTGGTCTATACCGACGGCACCAGCTCCACCATCAAAGTTCCCGTGATTTAGTAGTTTTCTTTAAACAGATAATTTGGGTGCGCCCCGGGGGTGACAAAGTCTTCCTTCGGGGCGCTTTTTTCTCCTCCCCCTCTGCGACACGGAGGGCTCATAGAGACGCCGAAAAAACCGCGAGAACTGGTTTTCGGACCCGACGGACTCTTTTGTTTAACGATCGGCAACCGTTTCCAGACGGCCCAGGGATCGAAGATGCTGGTGACCGGAGGCGACTTCTCCTACGTCGAAAACTTCGATTATCCATACATCGGCTACTTCACCTGCGCTGCTCCTGCCAGCGTGAAGGCTTATTATTCTCCCAACGGCACGGACACTTGGAAGGAACTTGCCCTGGTGGAGGATCCTGCCAAGTACTTCATGCCTGCCTTCGGCCACTTCTATGAGGCTGACCTGAGCAACGTGACGGCCGAGGATGACGACATGTGGTTTGACGTGCGCCTGGAGATGACTGACGCCGCGGGAAACTACCAGAAGCAGCTCATCAGCCCTGCGTTCTTCGTCAGCAACGTCACATCCATCAACAATGCGACAATCGCTGCCACGGCTTTCTCCATCACGGGCAAGAAGGTGGGTCTCACCAACGGAGTGAAGGCCGACATCACGGTTTATTCCATCGACGGCCGCACTTTGCAGCATGTGTATAGCAACGAGATCGACCTCGGCACAATGGCCCCGGGCCTTTATGTTGTCACGGCAACGACGGCCGACGGACGCGTAGCCTCGGCGAAGGTGATAATGTGATTGCGGAGGGTTGTCCCGCTTGATTGTAGCGGTCAAGGCAAAGCAAGGAAATCCGGAAGATCTAATTTCTGGGTTATTAGTTGGAGAGGAATTTCCTCTCCAACTAATCATTTACCCCATTCCTCAAAAAAACACTTTCAGTCTTACTTTTTTACACTTTATTCTCCAAAACCTCCAATAGTCTATAGATTCTACTTGAAGGGTTTTGATAGTCTTTGAGCGCCCTTGCTCTATTGATGGCATCTTCGAGGTGTTCTCTAAGAAACGTCTTCTGCGTGTCCGTATAGACGGACTTATTATAATTGTTCCACACAGAAGCACTCTTTTTCAGTTCTTTGAGCACGGTTTCCGAACTTAATGCCGTCTTCTGGTCCTTTGCATGTAGAAGCAGCCATATCTCAAAGCAAGGATTGCTCAACAACAATTCGGCTTTGCACGCCATCAGTTTTTTGTTGATGGCAGACACATCCATATCGTACATGAGAAACGTATCTACTTTGTCTTTAGCAGAGATTTTGAGTCCTCGCTCATGCTTGTCAACAAGCGCCTGGGTGATTCTTGTACCCTCAATGCGTGAGACTATGCGTACTGGCGATTTATACCATTTCCTTATCAGATTGAGATAGTTTTCCTCTGTTTCGCCTTCGCAAATGACCAAGGCGATTCTGCGCATCCGCTTGTCGGGCGCTTTCTCTCTTTTGCTCACCATAGCTACCCCTCCAATAGTTGCTTGATACTCTCCACAGAAGAGTCAACGTAAGGCACGGCATCAAAGCGGCCCTGTATGTAGCCTTTCTCCGCATCCATGTTTTCGCGGAAGTCCTTGAAGTCGTACAATGAATACACCTCCGTAGAACCATCTTCCGACTTGTTGACAAAGACTATCTGATCTCTTCTCAGCCGTCTGACATCTATCAAGTTGGTGTTGTGGGAAGAAAAAAGCAGCTGACTTCCATCGGAGGCATGGATCAAGTCGAGGATGAAGTCGGCCAATCTGGTATGCAGGCCCATGTCAAACTCGTCCATCATGATGCCCTTTCTGTTCTTGACGACATCCAGGAGCCGTATCAGTATCTGGAAGAGCTTCCTTGTTCCGTGAGACTCTTCGAGATCCAAATCGAACATCACGTCCTTATTGTGATGATGGAAGGTCTTGAACTTGAGCACATCGACCAACTTGAAAGAAATATCTTCCTGGCCCGAGACCGCTACCGGGGCAGAGACCTGCTCCTTTCTCGCTTCTATGTCCGTAATGTCCGTGTCGCACACCTCAAGAGCCTTGAGGATGACGTTCTTGTAGGTATTGAAACCATGAAGGGCCACCACGTCGTTCACATTCACCAATCCCAGAAGAAACTGGTTCATGAAGTAGCGATACAGTCGTTGGGCTATCTCTCTATTCATCGAACTGGCCCTGCTCAAAAAGAGATTCTTGTTGCTGGTGTTCAGTACCACGTCGGCGGGCTTGCTGATGACCCCTGTGCCAAAACGATACTTGCCATCGGCTTGACGGACAAACACCTTGGCGCGTCTGCCCAGCGGATAATGATAAAGACTTTCCGAGAGAATCCTGGTCTTTGTCAAATCAAAAGAGTATTCATACTCTATATTGTCACACACAAAATCTATCAGAAAACTGCTTGGTTTCTCCTGCCAGCCATCAAACTTGAACGGCTCGAAGTTGAACACTGCTCCTTCGTTGTGAAGATGCGATTCCAGGATCATCCTACAGCAGAAGTTGATGGTCTTCAAGATATTCGACTTGCCTGAGGCGTTAGGCCCAAACAAGCCAACAGATTTCAGAACGGGGACGCCATTCCAGTCTATGACATTGTGCCTCAATTCGCGGGTCAGCGCGGTATTGATATTGGCTGCCCGGAAGTCAATTCTCACCCTATCTTTAATGGAAAAGAAATTTTCAAACTCTATTTTCAATATCATCAGAACGCGTATTTTGGAGTTTTCCCACAAAATTAGCCATTTATTTTGACTCTATACGCTATTAGAATGTTAAAACTGCGTTTCATAATAATATTTAACTATTTTTGGGGCAACCCCGCTCACTACGGCGATTTGTGAACAGATAGTATGACATTTGGGTGGCACTTGTTGATGAGGCTGTTGTTTTTGAAACGACACGAACAAGACAACCCCCTCCCTTACAGATAAACAATTAAAAGGCGAGGCTGCGTCAAAATCTACCTCTCGACGCAGCCTCTTATTGCCTGGGGATCTTCCCAGGTCTTGGATCAGCTTTTGACTTTTAGAACATCACTTTCTCGGTTTTGCCCTCATCCTTGCGAATGTACAATCCCTTCTTCGAGGGCTTGCCGTTGATCTTGGTGCCGTTGATATCGTAATATTTGTCCTGGCCGGTGGCGGTCTTCACGTCGTGGATGGCGGAGGAGACCGGATGTGTGATCTTGATGCCATCTACAATCATGGAGTTGCCCGCATTGTCGCCCTCGTCGCGCATGTAGCGCCAAGCCAGCTTCACGTCCTTGCCAGCATAGTCGGAGAGGTCGATATCGAAGTATCTCACGCGCAGACCGCTTCCGTCGTAAACCTGTCTGTCCGTGAGCAGCGAGGTGACATCCTCGCTCAGGTCCCAAATCTCTCCCCAGTGCTCGCCGCCGTCGGTGGAGATCATCACCTTCATCGTGTTCACCACCACACGCTCGGTATAGGCCAGCTTGTTCCAGTCAAACTTGTCGCAGTCATAGACCGAGAGGTAGTCGGCCTCCAGGATAAACTGCAGCGTCTCCTTGTCCTTGAGCGAGATGATGGGCGAGACCAGCCACTCGTCCTGAGCGTAGGGCTTCAGTCCGTACTTCTCGTTGCTATAGCCGAAATGGATAAAGGCCACGGACGTGCCGTCGGGCGTGAACTCCTGGTACATATTGGAGCTCTCATAGCAGTACCATGTGTTGTTGATATTGTGGTCCAGCATTTCCTGCGTAGGGATGTTCTCCTTGGTGTTGATCTGCGACCAGTCCTCCGGCAACCAGTTCATACCGTAGCTCAACTGCCATCCCTCAAAGCCCTCGTAGAAGGTCGTCTCGATGTCGTCCTCCACCTTCTGTACCTTCTGCACGGGCGCCGCATTGATCATCGTCTCGCCCTGCGGCTTCACGAGTCTCTTGAATATTCTGCCCTGCTGGTCTTTCACGACCTGCATTTCGTGTCCTGCCGGGAGGCTCTTGGTTTCGAGGACCGTCTGTGCGGAAGCCGCACAAGTAGCCACAAGGGCCAAAGCGAGAAGTAATTGTTTTTTCATAAGCTTAAAAATTTTGAGTATAACGCAATCGCAAAATTATAAATATTTATTGATAATCCCAAATATTTAGCAAGAAAAAAGCTGTTATAATGCAAGCAAAACACCAATAGTGCAAGTAATAGTGCAAGCTTAGATACTAATAGTGCAAGTAATAGTGCAAGCTTAGATACTAATAGTGCAAGTAATAGTGCAA
>ENA-OZFV01000058-OZFV01000058.1-human-gut-metagenome-genome-assembly--contig:-NODE-58-length-66499-cov-6.127626_pt1 | contig 66499 bp, 59 predicted proteins | sample MGYA00245110_ERZ653645 | MGnify/ENA primary metagenome ERZ653645 (study PRJEB26926, sample SAMN06165144) | human gut metagenome | biome: ENVO:00009003; feature: ENVO:2100002; material: ENVO:00002003... | reverse complement strand
ATGTAGCTCCGTCTCGTGGGCTCGGAGATGTGTATAAGAGACAGGTGCATGAGGTAGCTCTCGCGCGGTCCCACATTGGGATAGTTGAGCGTCTTGTGGACGGCCAGCGGGTCTGTCTCAAGCCATTTGCCATCCTCGTAGTAGAGGCCCTTCTGCGTGATCTCGCGAATGTTGATCTCCGGATTGAAGTTGGTGGCGAAGGCCTTGTGATGGTCTCCAGCGTTGCAATCGACGATGTCAAGGTAGTGGATCTCGTCGAAGTAGTGCTTGGCGGCATAGGCCGTGAAGATGCTGCAGACACCCGGGTCGAAACCACAACCGAGGATGGCGGTGAGGCCCGCCTGTTCGAAGCGCTCGCGGTAGGCCCACTGCCAACTGTACTCGAAGTGGGCCTCGTCCTTGGGCTCATAGTTGGCGGTGTCGAGGTAGTTGCAGCCGCAGGCCAGACAGGCCTCCATGATGGTGAGGTCCTGATACGGCAGGGCGAGGTTGATGACCAATTCGGGCTTGTAGCTCGACATGAGGGTCTTCAACTGCTCCACGTCGTCGGCATCGACCTCGGCCGTCTGGATGGCCATCTTGTAGCCTTTGTCGTGGATGGCCTTCACGAGTCGGTTGCATTTCTCCACATGGTGGCTTGCGATCATCATCTCGGTGAAGACGTCCGTGTTCTGCGCAATTTTGAAGGCGGCGACGGTAGCCACGCCACCCGCGCCGATCATTAATACTCTGCTCATTCTATGTTTCGTTTTATCTTGTTATTTCATCTTTTGGTCTATCTCTGCCTGGGTGATGCCGAGGGCGTCCATGAGGGAGAATCCGAGCATCTCCTCGCGGCAGCCGGCAGTCTGCGTGGGCTGCATGGTGAAGAGCGTGACGTGCTTCTTCTCGTCATCGACATCGCGGAGGGCCTGGCGCAGCTCCTGACAGAGCGAGGGGTCACTGCCGTCGGGGACTATCATCAGGCGCGTCACTTCCTCTTCCGAGAGCAAGAGGCGGACCAGGTCGGTCAGCACGGGACCTTTCGCCTGTCCCTCCTCGCCCGTGGCGATGCAGTTGATGATAAACTCGCCCAACTGTTCTGAGCGGAAGGCCTTGCCATCGAGTTCGGACTCATAGTCGGCGGGGGAGAAATGGAGGAGCTTCGGGGTCTTGCGGTCGTGGAGCAACACGACCTGGGTCTCGTGGTCGCCCGGGCGAAGGCGTCCATCGAGGGCAACGTCCACCAGCCATTGACTGAGGTCGGCCTGGGGGATACGACGCCCCAACATGCGTTCAAAGTTGACTATCAGGTCGAAGGCGACGTGATCGACGAAATCAGCATCGACGATGATGATATTCTTGCTCCAATTGACGGGATTGATTCCTTGCTTTTTCATTGGCACAAAGATACGGTTTTTAGCTTAGTGGGCCAAACTTTTCCTTGTTTTTCTTTTGGTTCATCCGATAAATGGAGCGACTGGGGTGTTTTGATCATTGCTTGCTATTGTTCCAACTCCTCTTTCTCATTCTCAGCCTCGACGAGCGGGCTTTACCTCAGTAGGCTCGGACTTTACCTCTACAGGCTTAATCTCTACCTTGGTGGGGGCGGACTTGACCTCGGCGGGGTTGTCCTCGTGCTTGGCGGACTTGACCTTGACTTCTCCCAATTTCAGACAACGCTCCACATCGGAGAGCAGGCGACGGTAGGGTTCCGACTGCATGAAACCCATGTTGCGGCGGAGCGTCGGCACAATATCGACCGTGCTATGGTCGTAGCAGGACAACTCGTTGAGGCGCTGCGTGTTGTGGACCGCCAGACGGTTGATCTCATTCTCACGGGAGCGGATGAGCTGGTCGCAGACCTTCTGCATCATCGGCACAACGACACCGTCGAAGAGATGATGGCCCTGGATGTAGAGATAGGTGGTCTCGGGCGTGACACCCAGTCGGCGCAGGTCGCGCGACAATTCACCGAGTTTCTCCTTCGTCCCCGGATTGCCCTTGCACAGGGCAGCGAGCTTGCGGTTGACCTTGCGCTGCAGGTTGTCAAGCAGGACAGAAGCCTTGCCCGTAGAAAAGGCGCCGAGAGCCACGACATTGTTGAAGTCGGCGATGGTGAAGAGGTTGTTCTTCCTTCTCCGATAGAAGAAGATGTTCCACAGAAAGAGGGGGTAAATGATCTGACTGTAGCGGCGCAGGAAGGCGTCGAAGTCGAAGGTCTTGCGGTCGTTGAGGGTCACAGAGACACACATATCGTGGAGGCTCGGTCCGTAGCACTGGTAGTTTTCTATCGCATAGACGTAGGTGTGGAGGACGTAAGGATTGTCGCAGACCTGTTTCGAGTCCTCCGTCCGCCCCTGGAGGAGGTAGTCGTAGTCGGCATCGACGCAGGCCAGCATGTCCTTGCCCGTGCCGTGGAGCAGCAGGCTCGTCAGCACCGACTTCTTGCCGCGCGAGAGATTTTTGCGCGTGGGTAGCATCACCTCGAAGTAGCGATGCTCGTCCTCGTAGCGGGCAAGCACCATGCGCCAGAAGAAGACATCGTCGTAGGCCTCAACGTAGGCCACGATCCTGCGCCTCGCCTTGCGCCCGTTGAGGCGGTTGGAGGCAGTGACGTAGTCGGAGGTGATATTGTCTTTCAGCCGTTTTGCCATATCGCAGCCTTCCCTATTATTCGTCCTCCGTTATCTCTGACACCTCCGTCACGTTGTCGAGCCAGCCGTTCATGATGACAGCGGGACTATGGGTGGTGAGGATGATCTGTACATTGGAGTTGAGTTCGAGTATCAGGTCGATGAGCCGCTTCTGCCATTCGACGTGGAGACTCACCTCGGGCTCGTCCATGAAGAGCACGTAGTTTTGCCCGTCCTCGATGAGCACGGTAAGCAGGATGACCAGCATTTGCTTCTCGCCGCTGGAGAGTTGGTAAGGCATGAGCGTCTCGCCAATCTGTTCGAAGCGAATTTCATTCTCCGTGCGCACGATCTTCTTGCCTGTCTCGGAGAAGAGGTCGTCGATGAGATCCTGGAACTTCCGCTTCGGTTGGCTGATGCGCTGGGCCTCCTCGGCAGCCTCGGGTGTGGCCTTCTGCAGGGCCTGGATCATGCGGTTGCCGATATTGACCTGGTAGTCGAGATACTTCCGCTGCAGTTTGTAGATCTGCCAGTCGAGTTCGGTGACGAGGGAGGCGTCGATCTTGTCCGTTATCTCCGTACTCATCAGCGGGCGGTCGAAAGAGCGGATGATGTCGAAACGTACCCAGCGTGCTTCCTCAGGCGCCACACGCAGGCGGACCCCCTTGACGGGATGGCTCGGCAACTCGCCGCCACGGGCCAGGCTCCGCACCACCTTGTTGAGGATGGTACTCTTTCCCACACCGTTGATGCCGCTCAGGATGTTGACCTGTCGGTGCAACTCCCAGCAGACGTGCTTCTTGCCGCTCCAGAGCGAGTCGATCTCTATCTCCTTGATGTATTCAGCGTATTTCTGCATAACGTTCAGGTATAATTGTTTGTTGGGAAGCGCGTGCCATGAGGGCTGGCTTCTCTTGCAAAGTTAGTCATTTTTCTTCATACCAACACGCTGCGGACGGTCTTTTTTCTTCAAAAACACGTTTAAACGCTTACTATGCTATTTTTCCTCATCTTTTATCGTCTCTCTTACTTACTTTTTTCTTTATCATCATTTGCGCAATCAGTCCTTTTTTGCTACTTTTGCAACGTCAATTTCAACCATCACCAACCAACGACACCACCAAATAGATGAAACGTATCTTCCTCCTCGCCCTGCTCGCCACCGCGCTATGGGCTCTCTCCACGTCGGTCCTGGCGCAGAGCCAAGACGGCCTGAGACAATATGTGGAGCCGCGCATCGGCACGGCCCACTGTCGCTACTTCCACTTCGCGCCCGGCGCGCTGCCCTTCGGCATGGCCAAGCCCGGACCCTCCACCAACGGCCACTACGGCAACGTGGACGGCTGGCAGGCCACGGGCTACGACTATCGCGACCGATCGATCGAGAGTTTTCCCTGCACCCATGAGTTCCAGGTGGGCGGCATCAGCGTCATGGCCACCACGGGGCACCTCATCACCGTACCCGGAGACACCACGGAAGCGGGTATACAAAAGGGCTATCGCTCCCACTTCAGCCACGACGACGAGGTAGCGACGGCGGGCTACTACAGCGTCCTGCTGCAGGACTATGGAATCCGCGCCGAGATGACGGCCACGCAGCGCGTCGCCCTGCAGCGCTACACATTCCCCAAATCGCAGGAGAGCCACCTCATCTTCGACATCGGCCACCGTATGGGAGAGAGCGGAGCTATCAAGGATTCCGAGGTACGCATCCTCGACGACGGCACTATCGAGGGCTTCGTCGTCACCTATCCCGAATACGTCAAGGCTTACCAGCCTGGGGCGACCGTACCTATCTATTTCTCGGCCTCGACCAGCAAGCGACCGAAGCGCTGGGGCACCTTCCACGACGCCACCATCCATCGGCAGGTGAGAGAGGCGCGCGGCGAAGGGGCGGGAGCCTATCTCACCTTTGCCACGAAGGAGGGCGAGCAGGTGACGGTGAAGGTGGGCATCTCCTACACCTCCGTGGAGAATGCACGGCAGAACCGACTGGCCGAGGCGCGGACGCTGACCTTCGACGAGGCCAGGGAAGAGTCGGCGCGCCAATGGGAAGAGATGCTGGGGCGCATCCGCGTCGAGACAGACCGCAGGGAGGACAAAGTGAAGTTCTACACGGGCCTCTACCATGCGCTGCTGGGGCGCGGCGTCTGCAGCGACGTCTCGGGCGACTATCCGAAGCACGACGGCACGGTGGGCCACCTGCCGACGAAGGAGGGGCGTCCGGCCTTCAACCTCTACAATACCGACGCCATGTGGGGCGCACAGTGGGGACTGACGCAGCTCTGGGTGATGGCCTATCCCGACCACATGAGCGACTATATCAGCAGCCACCTGCAGGTCTACAAGGACTGTGGCTGGCTGGCCGACGGACTGGCCTGCAGCCGCTTCGTCTCGGGCGTGGGCACTAATCAGCTGAGCAACATGATCGTGGCGGCCTATATGGCGGGCATACGCGACTTCGACCTGCCGCTGGCCTACGAGGCCTGCCTGAAGAACGAACTGGGATGGGAGGACCGCCCGCGGGGAGCTGGCAAGGCCGACACCAAGGACTTCCTGCGCCTGGGCTACGTGCCCCACGTTCATGCCGCGGACGGAGGGCTCTACAACTTCTCGGCGTCCCACACGATGGAGTATAGCTACAGTGCCTACGCCGTGGCGCAGCTGGCCCGGGCCTTGGGCAAAGAGGCCGACTACGATCGGCTGATGGGCCTGTCGCACGGCTGGGAGAACCTCTACGACTCGACGTGCAACTTCGTGCGGCCGCGCTACGACGACGGCACCTTCGTCGAAAACTTCGACCCGCTGGAGGTGTGGCGCGGATTCCAGGAGGGCAACGCGTGGCAATACACTTTCTACGTGCCCCACGACCCGCAGGCGATGATCGCCAAGGTGGGGACCGAGGTCTTCAACGCGCGCCTCGACAGCATCTTCACACTCTCGCAGCGGCGCATCTTCAGCGGCGGCACGGAGGTGGAGGCCTTTGCCGGACTGCGCACGCTCTACAACCAGGGCAACGAACCCTCGCTCCACATCTCGTGGCTCTTCAACGAATCGGGACGCCCGTCGAGGACGCAACACTGGGTGCGCGCCATCCTCAACGAGTTCTATGGCACGGACGGCATCCACGGCTACGGCTACGGACAGGACGAGGACCAGGGAATGCTGGGGGCCTGGTACGCCGTCTCCTCCATCGGCCTTTTCGACGTGAAGGGACTCGACGACCTCCAGCCCTCACTGGGCCTGGGCAGCACGATCTTCGACCGCGTGACCATCCAGTTGCACCCGCGCTACTACCCCGGAGGCCAGTTTGTCATCCAGGCCGTGGACAACAATCGCCAGAACGAGTACGTGCAACGCTTCTCCCTCGACGGCACGCGACTGACCACTCCACGCATCCCCTTCCAGCGCTTCGCCCAGGGCGGCACGCTCACCGTGCACATGGGCTCCACGCCCGTGGACAACTACGAGTAGCCATTGGTCAGCACGCAGAGGAAACAAACAATCCAGCGCGACCTTTAGTTATCACTAAGTGTGGTCATCAGCAACCTTCGGCAAGGTAGCGGAACACGCCACGAGACTGCAAGACAACAACATCACCGCTCGCACGCCACCCTGGAGCACCCACCAGACAACCAGCAAAAACGCGGTTCTCGCGGGGGGGTAAAGCTCAGATTACACCCACGGCCGCGCGGCGATGCAAAAAGTGCAATAAAAACAAAATCGGAGCATTCTTTTTCAGTTATCCCTGCACGTTTTTCAAGAACAATTCATAACTTTGCATCTGTCTATTCATACTCGCAACGTGCCAGTATAGACTACAAGACAAGCGGAATAAAAGTCGTGCCGACCGGCAAGGAAAGGGACTGCCGTTGGCGGCTCGCGCTAAGCCCCTGCAACAGTCGGCAGGGAGTGTAGCAACGCGCCACAGTCCATCCTCCTCGCCATGCTGACACGGCAAGCATAGAAAAGGCTCATAACGGCAGAAAAGAAGGGGACGCCCCGTGGGAACATCAACAAAAGCACCAGCCTTCACACTGCAAAGACGATCAAAGAACAAAATATGAAAAAATACACCATCAACTCTCCACTGAGGCGAATCATACTATCGGTCTGCGCCGTGGCATTGTGCGCATGCTCGTCGGAGACAGGAGAAGGCGAGCAGCCGGACACGCCGCCCACCCCACCCGATCCGGCAGCGAAATGGCCGATACGCATCAGCAGCGTGCAGGAAACCCTCGGCTCGGACGACGCCTTCGAAGAGGGCGACAAGATAGGCGTGTACGTGGTGAACCGTAACAGCGACGGATCGCAGGTCGCACTGAAGACCGAAGGCAACTACATAGACAACAGAATGTATGTGCTCCGGAGCACCTGGACCTCGGCAGTGCCGGAATACTGGAAGGACGCGGCTACCCACGCCGACTTCTACATGTACTATCCTTACACCACGACGATAGCGAATGTCGAGGCACTGCCATGGAGCGTGAGGACCAACCAAAGCGCAGCGTCGGACTACAAGGCCAGCGAACTGCTCATCGGCAAGACGCTGGACGCAGCTCCGAGCGAGAACGCCGTGAGCATCAGCGCGCAGCACGCCATGGCGCAGGTCGTCATCACCCTGGCGGCGGGCAAAGGATTCTCCACGGCCTCGCTGGCGAGCGCCCAGGTCAGCGTGAGGATCAACAACGTGAGGACGCACGCCACGGCCAATCTCGCCACAGGCATCGTGACGGCCACGGAGGACAAGGGCTACGTCACGCCGATGAGGGAAGGCAGTGTGTACAAGGCGATCGTGGTGCCGCAGCAGTTGGACAAGGGCCACTTGATCACGGTGACGGTGGACGGCACGGACTTCAACCTGCAGAAAGACCCACGGCTCACGGCCTTTGAGCAGGGACACCGCTACCAGATGACCGTGACGCTGAGCAAGACCAGCGGCGGCATGAGTGTGGGCATAGTGAACTGGAGCGACGACGGCGTCGACTATGGAGGCGTTGCCGAACCGAATTAAGGCGTTGCGAAATCATCATTAGAAAAAAGAAAGATCCATGAGAACTATCATCAATAACAGTCTGTTCTGCCTCCTCGCCATGGTGGCAGCGACACTCTGCGGTTGTAGCGACAGCATCTTCGACGACGAAGCACAGAACGATGGCGGCAGCATCCGTCTGGCGGCAGACATCGAGCAACTCGCCGTGATGAGGGTGAACGACTGCGGCTTCTGCGACGGCGACATGATGGGCGTGTACGTGGTGGACTACGAGGGTGGCAACCCGGGCACGCTGAAGCTGAAAGGCAACCGTGGCGACAACGTGCGCTACACCTTCGACGAGGCGGCCAACAAGTGGACCGGTGCCTACGAGCTGTACTGGAAGGACGGCCACACGCCGGTCGATGTGTACGGATACTACCCGTTTGCTGCGCCCGAAAGCATCGAGGACTACCAGTTTGAGGTGCAGAAAGACCAAAGCAAAGCCTCCTCCAGCGACGAGATGGGGGGATACGAGGCGAGCGACTTCCTTTGGGGGAAGGTGGACGAGGTGGCTCCCACCAGCAGCGTGATCCGCCTGCCACTGTCGCACCGCATGTCGAACGCACGCGTCACCCTGCTTCAGGGAACGGGATTCACGGCCGAGGAATGGGCGGCCACGGAGAAGATCGTGCTTGTGCAAAACGTAGCACGCAAGGCAAGCATCAACCTGGCCAACGGCACAGTGCGCAAGGCGGGCGAGGTGGAGCCCACGGCCACCCTGCCCTCATGCGTCGGCAACGAGTGGCGCGCCATCGTGGTGCCACAGACTGTGCCCCAGGGCGCGGCGCTCTTCAGCATCACCATCGGAGGCACGCCGTTCAAGTTTACCAGGCCCAACGACTTCGAATACAAAGCTGGCCACATGATGAACTTCAGCATAAGGGTGGACAAGCAGCAGGAAAGCGGACAGTACAAACTGACGCTTGTGAGCGCGAGCGTCAGCGAGTGGGAAAGCGACCTCGTGAGCCACAACGCCACGGCAAAGGAGTATGTCGTGGTGAACGCCACTCCCGGCAAACTGAAAGAGGCCATCACCGCCCTCGGCAAGGACTACACGACGCTGAGAAACCTGAAGATCACGGGCGAGATCAACGCCGAGGACTTCTACTTCATGCGCGACCACATGCCGCGGCTCACGGCCCTCAACCTCAAGGAGGTGCGCATCAAGGCAATGTGCAAGCCGGGCGAGGGCGAAGAGGGATATGACGACCAAATACCGGGTAGTGCGTTCTATTATCAGCACACCAATGGTGGAAGCCAGTCTCTGACACGCATTATACTTCCCGACCGGCTAAGAGCCATTGGTGGCAACGCGTTCTATGGATGCAACAACCTCACCGGATCGCTTGTCATTCCGGAGGGTGTGACGGAGATAAGGCGTGGTGCCTTTAATGGCTGCTCTGGACTGAACGGCACGCTCACGCTCCCATCCACATTGAGGAAACTGGGCAACAACTGGAACAGTGACACTGCCGACGAGGGCACAGACTATTATGGTGGCGTGTTCCAAAACTGCTCCAACCTCACGGGAAATCTCGTACTGCCCAACAATCTCGAACTGATCAGAGGTTATTGCTTCGCTGCATGTTCTGGACTTTATGGCGAGCTGCGACTGCCCGAGAAGCTGAAGCACATGGGGCGTAGTGCCTTTTCATTCTGTCCTGGACTGACAGGTTCCTTGACGATACCACAAGGATTATCCACAATTCCGGTTGAAGCCTTCAGCGATTCTGGTTTCAATGGTACGCTAACGCTTCACGACGGGATTACAAATATAAGTATTTTGGCTTTCAACAATTGTCATTTCAAGGGAGAGCTTCGTCTGCCAAAAAATCTGAGGACAATCTCCGAACGCGCCTTCACCAATAATGACTTTTCTGGCGAGCTGAAATTACCGCCCAGTGTGGAGCATATAGGCAGTTATGCTTTTACCAACAACTGGCGCATCACGGGCATCCTCAGCATTCCAGAGGGCGTGGTGAGCATAGGCCAGGAGGCATTTGCGGGATGCAAGATGCTCGAGGGCGTCATCTTCCCCGAGTCCATGGAGACGATACGCCAAAGGGCCTTTGCCGAGTGTTTCGGCATCGGATCGATCGTCTGTCGTGGCACCATGCCACCACGTATAGAGCGTGAAGCCTTTGACGGCGTGGCCAGGGACAACTTCACCGTCGAGGTGCCAGTTTCTGCCGTAGCCAGTTATCAGACGGCGCAAGGCTGGTGTGAGTTCAAGCGCATTGCCGCCCACCACGAACTGACCTGCCGCCCCTCGGTGGCCTGCGCCCTCAGCACAGAGCACAAGCAGACGATCACCGTCCAGGCCGAAGGCGAATGGGAGGTGGCCAGCAAGCCCAGCTGGTGCGACGTCTCGCCCATGAGCGGCAACAAAAAGACCGAGGTCACGCTCACCATCAAGGCCATGGCGAAAGGCTCCGGCAACGACCGCAACGGCAAGGTGGTGTTTCGGCTGAAGGGCAAGGACTACACCCACGAATGCAACGTGGCGCAGTATGGCTACCAGTATGGAGAGAACGAGTGGCTGACGCTGCAGAAGGCCACGCGCGGCCACCGCGGCGGCATCAATATCGTGTTGCTCGGCGATGGATATGACGCCGAAGACATTGCCTCGGGCGAATACCTGAAGATCATGAAGCAACAGATGGACCATTTCTTCGACATAGAGCCCTACAGGACCTATCGTCAGTATTTCAACGTCTTCACGGCCTTCCCGCTGTCCACAGAGTCGGGCATCGGTACGGTGAATACCATCCGGCACAACCGCTTCGGCACGACTTTCACGGGCAGCGGACTGAAAGCCACATACGACGAGATCTTCTCCTACGCCCTCGGTGCGCCGAGCGTGACGAAGGAGAACCTCCACGAGACGCTTGTCATCATCGTGCCCAACTCCACCGACTATGGAGGCATGACGCAGCTGTGGGCAGACGGATCGGCCATAGCCTTCTGTCCGCTCAGCACCTACGACTATCCGCTCGACTCGCGCGGCGTAGTGCAGCATGAGGCGGGCGGCCACGGTTTCGGAAAGCTCGGCGACGAGTGTATCTACCACAACGCCTTCATAGACGCCTGCGGATGCGCTTGCTGCGGCCATGTGGACGAATTCAGCACCGCCAAGAGCTACGGATGGTACGACAACCTCTCGCTCTCGGGCAAGGCCCACGGCGTGGGGTGGAGCCATCTGATCTACGACCGCCGCTACAGCGACCTTGTCGATGTGTATGAGGGCGGATTCATGCACAGTCGCGGCGTGTTTCGGTCGGAGCAAAACTCGTGCATGAACAACTCCATCCCCTACTACAACACGATCAGCCGCGAGAGCATCGTGAAGAGGATCAAGAGATATGCCGGCGAGACATTCTCCTTCGAGGACTTCGTGCGGAACGACCAGACTGGAAGTGGCGTCTCGCGAAGTCGCGCTCTGCGCCAGGCCAAGGCCTGGGCGGCACGATCGGCCAGCTCAAGCCAGTACAGGCCCGTGATACACAGGGGGAGTCCGCTGCGCATGGCGAAAGTGAGAAGGCACAGATAAAAGTGAGAAGGCACAGAAAACAAATAGAGGAAGCCATGGGACAAAAAATGAATGGGAAGATGAAGAGACTCCCTATGAAGATGAGAGACCTTATGAGGATGAGAGACCTTATGAGGAAGAGCCACCTTATTATATATATGGCGCTGACCGCCTTGGCACTGGCTTCGTGCGGCGAGGACACGCTGCCGATGGACGAGACGGCGACGGACAAGGGCGTTGAGATGAAGCTGCTGATGAGTCATCCCAGCAACAAGGCGCCCACCGCACCCTCCTACTTCGAAGCTGGCGACAAGGTAGGTCTCTTCGTGAGCGAGGACGGCAAGCCCTTGGAGGTGGGTGGCAACGTGGTGAACAACGAGGCGTTGACATTCAACGGCAACGAGTGGACGGCTGCCAAAACTCTGTATTGGGACGAGGGCCTGTACAATGTCTATGCCTACCACCCATACATCGGCAGGGTGAGCAGCATCGAGGACCAACCATTCAGCGTCAGCCTCGACCAAAGAACGGAAAAGACGGCAACGGCGCTCGGCGGCTACAAGGCGAGCGACCTGCTCTTTGCCACCAGCAAGGGCGTGAGGGCCTCGGACGAGCCTGTGCAGCTCGCGTTCAGACACATCATGAGCAAGATCACGATAAGACTCGTGAAGGGAGAGGACTTCGAGGGCGAAATGCCCAAAAACGCCACGGTATATGTGCACAACACCGTGACGGAGGCTACGATAGACCTCCAGGCGGGGGTGGCCACGCGCCATGCGAAGGCTCCGCGACAGACGATCACGGCACACCACGACGGCGACAACCTCTACTCTGCCATCGTTGTGCCGCAACGCATCGAAAACCGCATGCCGTTCATCGAGGTGATCATGAACAACATGAGCTATCTATACGAAAGCAAGTTTCTGTTTAAGCCCGGCATGGAGCATTTCGTCAACCTCATCATCCCCAACAACCCCAATAGCACAAAAATAGAAATCGGCGGGGGAATCAAGAACTGGGAATAAAAGACATTTCAGAGCGAACAAAAGATATAACATAGCAAACAAAAAGTGCTACCATTGCAATGAAGAAAGCTATCTGCATATTATCAGTATTGGCCATCTTGCTCTGCGCTTGGCTCGTCCTATTGTGGCTGCCTGCCCTCATCCACGAAGGGAAGCCACAGAGCGAGACGCGCTATGGTCTGAGCGAGGGTCTGCAACTGGTAGAACAGACGTTTGCAGGCAAGGAAAAGCGGTATGTCGTGGAGGACGGCGAAGGCAATGTGGTGTTTGACGTGCCCCTGCGCGGCTGCATCCTCGACACACGCTTCCGCGGCGGCAGGCTCCGCTTTCGCGAACAGCAATCAGGGCGTGAGGGCTACATAGACCGCCAGGGCATCGTGACGCTTTTGCACGAGGGCAAGGCAAGCATTCCGGAGGAAGTGGCTACCGGAAGGACGACAAGGTTTGCCGCGTCGGCCATGGCTCCGGCCCAGCAACTACAGAGCGAGGCCTCCGCTCCATGGCCTGGCGAAGGCGGGGGAAAGCCGTCGGCAGCAGCGCGAAGAACCCAGTCTATAGCACAGGTGCCACTGAAGTCTATCGTGAAAGACAATCCTTTCTTCAAGGAGGCTTCGAAGATCATGCAGGGCAAGCTGACGGAGCAGGACGCCAAGCGGCGGCACACCATACTCAACTACTGCGAGCATTTGCGCACGGCATATACGACAAAAGACATCGACTTCTTGCGGCAGGTCTTTAGCGACAAGGCGCTGATCATCGTGGGCAACGTGGTGAGGCCAACGTCGGCAGACGGCCGGTGTGTAGCGGACGCGCGAGTGAGCTACGCCATCCGATCGAAGCAAGAATACATAGCGCGCCTCGCCAAGGTGTTTTCCACGAACAGCAAGGTAGATGTGAGGTTCTCCGACTTCCGCATCCTGCGCCACCCCACGATGGACGGCATCTATGGCGTCACGCTGCGGCAGCGGTATAGCAGCGACCGATACAGCGACGATGGCTACTTGTTTCTGCTGTGGGACTTCAGAGACAGGTCGATGCCCGTGATCCATGTCCGAACGTGGCAACCAGCCTCCTCGGTGGCAGATGGCTCAGAGATCATCAGCATACAGGACTTCAACCTGCAATGAGCCATAGAACCAATGGCGCCTCGCCTGCTCTCAGAAAGAATACCATCGGAAAGAGACAGGAAGTATTTCATAGGAAAGATATAAGAAGTATATCAACGGAAGATATAAGAAACATATCACAGGAAAGAAGTAAGACAAAAGTGTTGACTATAGACATGAAGACAACGACTACCCTTGGCAACGCCCGCCCTCTGCTGCTCGCCCTCTGCCTATGGCTGCTCTGCGCCGGTAGTGCGCGCTCGCAGGAGTTCACGGTGAGCAGCTTCCGCCTGCTGCCCAACGACGCGAGTGCCTTTGTCAATAGCGTGCGCGACCTCAACGACGAGGCGTGCGCCTTGGTGAAGGTAGAAGCGCCGTCAGACTTTGCCTTCTCCACGCCCTTAGGCATCGTGAAGCGTAAGGACGAGGTGGGCGAGATTTGGCTCTACCTGCCCCAGGGCACGAAGATGCTCACGCTGAAACATCCCGTATGGGGCGTGCTGCGCGACTATCAGTTGGGCACGACGCTGGAGAGCCGCATGACCTACGAGCTGAAAGTGGACGTGCCAAGGCTTGCCCTGGCGGAGCACCACGATACCATCGTGCAGGTGAGAACCATCATCGACACCGTCACCGTGACTCAGTCCAGGCCCAAGGAGCCCTGGTCGGCCTATGCTCTGGCCACGATCGGCGCACACGACAACGGGCCGTCCTATGGCGTGTTCTTCTCCCTGATGCGGCGCCATGGTTTCTTTGTGCACGCCAATACGCTCTTTGGCAGTATCGGCAAGACACGCGGCAGTTGCGCCAAGGACGGCAGCCTCGGCGAGGGCACGGATCGGCCCTACTATTCTGGCAAGACTGCAAAGAGCCACTTCACCATCACGGCGGGCGCCACACACCGCCTGACGAGGCAGCTGTGCCTCTTCGAGGGCGTAGGCTATGGGCGTAGCGCCGTGGCATGGCAGTTGGCGGAGAGCGAAGGAGGAGGATATGTGCTCAACGACGGACTGACGCACAAGGGCGTGGCGGGCGAGATCGGCGCGCTCGTGGCGTGGGGACGCCTCAGTGTGTCGGCCTCGGCAGTCACCATCGGCGGAAAACAATGGCAAGGCCACCTGGGCATCGGAATCAAGTTATGGAGGACTAAGAAAATGAGAAAAAATGAGAAATAACAAGCACCTACACACGACGGGCCACCCACACGCAGGCCATCGAGCTCGCGGACTGCTGGCACGCCCCAGGGTCTGCCGACTGGCCTGGAGGCTCTGTTGCGCAGCCGTGGCGGTTTGCCTTTTCTCCTGTGACAGCGACCAACCCGACTACCTGGAACCGCGCCTCACCACGCTGCCTGCCACAGATCTCACACGGACGGACGCCACGCTCCACGGATCGGCCACGGTGGCGGGCGAGACGGAGATGCCGCAGCTGTACTTCAGATATGGCGCGACAGAGGCCATGGAGCAAACGGCCCCGGCAGTCTTCGACGACCAGACGATGGTGGCAGCACGCATCACAGGGCTCACCGCCGCCACCACCTACCACTATATACTCGAGGGCACCAACGGCAGGACCACCGTGCGGGGCGACAGGATGAGCCTCACCACGCTGCCCAACGCCAAACCCTCGCTGGGCGAAGCGAGCATCGTCGGCCATGGTCCTATGAGCGTGATCATAGGCTACAGGATCACGGACGACGGTGGCGAGACGATCACGGAGACTGGCTGCCTGTATGCGCTGGCCTCCGCTGCCGCCGACCAGCAGCGAGTGGTGCTCAAGGACTACCGCAAAGACCAGGAACGGCAGACGCTGCTGCTGCCCGACCTGCGCCGCAACACCACCTACATGATATGGCCCTACGCCACGAGCCGCATGGGCGAGACGGTGGGCGAGGCGATCACCTTCACCACGGGCGACGCCCTGCTGCTGGGCGAGCCAGGCCAACTGCGCTCGTTGATGGGCAAGAACTTGTACGACTACTCCCACCTCTCCATAGCCGGGCCTCTGAATGGCGACGACTTGCGCTGCCTGAGAGAGATGATGGGGCGCGGACGCGACAACGTGGCGACAGCAGGCAGGCTCTCGGACATAGACCTGACGGACGCGACTATCGTGGCAGGCGGCGAGCCCTATGACGACGCACGATATGCGGAGGACGACGTGGTGGGGCAAGGCTTGTTTGCCGACTGCGCAAGCCTGTCGAAGATCGTCCTGCCGTCCCAGACCACAACCATCGAGAAGGACGCCTTTGCCCGATGTGCGGCACTTGAGCTGATCGACATTCCGGCCGCGGCTGCGTCGGTAATGCCCTCAAGTGGCTGTTCGGCCTTGCAGAGCCTCCGTGTCTCGGAGGCCAACACCCACTACGTCGGCAAGGACGGCGTGTTGCTCAACGCCGACGCCACACAAATCGTGTGGTTCCCGATGGGCAAGAAGGGCAGTTATGCGCTGCCTTCCTCCGTGACCTCGGTCGGCAGTTATGCCTTCAAGGAGTGTAGCATAGAGCGGTTCGTGTTTTCAGACCATGTGGCCAAGTTGGGCACGGGCGTCTTCATGAATAGCAAGGTGAGGGACGTGACCATGCCGGAGGCTCTGCGACTGGTGCCCACGGCCACCTTCCAAGGCTGCGCGCAACTCCAGGTGGTGCGCCTGGGCAGCAAGACGGAGCTGATCTCCGACTATGCCTTCACAGACTGTCCGCTGACCGATCTATATGTAGAGGCCCGGATGCCGCCTGTCTGCCAACCCACAGCTTTTGCCACCCTCGGGGCAGACGTCCTCGCCTCTTGCCGCGTGCACGTGCCCAAGGGACGGGCCAACATCTACAAGGCGAGCGAAGGCTGGAATTTGTTTAAGAACATCATCACAGACTGATTATGACAACACCAGAAATAGAAGAACTCAAACAACTCGTCAAGCAGAAATACGGGAAAACGCTCGCTACGACAACAGACTTCGAGGAGTTTTCCCTCTATCTGAAGAAAAAGGAAGACAAGAACGTTTCGTCCTCCACGCTGAAGCGCCTCTATGGCTATGTGAGCGACGAGCACAAGCCGAGACTTACGACGCTCGACCCGCTGGCGCAATACATAGGCCATGCGGACTACAAGGACTTCGTGTGCTGGCTGAAGAACAGCACGCTCTACAACTCGTCCTTCTTCATGGCAGACCAACTGACGAGCAGCCAACTGACTGCCGGAACGGAACTCGTGATAGGCTGGAGTCCCAACCGTATGCTCACGCTGCGCTATCTGGGCGAGAGTCTATACGAAGTGGTGACTACGGAAAACAGCAAACTGCTTTGTGGCGACCGCTTTGTGACAGGCTGCTTCATCAAGGGGCAACCGCTTCTGCTGCCCTATGTCGAACGCGACGGAGCGCGCACCATGCCGTTAGTGGCAGGACGCCACGGCGGGCTCACGGTGGTAAGGTTGAAGAAGCGCAGCGCCAAGGTGGAAGAAACAAAGAAATAGAAACAAAGAGGATTCTGAGGGGGGGGACTGCTTGTCGTGCCTGCCTGTCAAGACGAATCCGCCCATAGCCTTATAGCTTATGCAAGACCATACCAAACCTATCCATGACACAATCGGCCCTTCGGACGACGGGCTCACGTCGGGGTTCACCGAGTCTATAGACCAAGAGCGGGCCGTGGACTCCATGTCGGAGGAGAAAGGCTTTGGCAACGTCCAGGAGTATTATGTCTCCAAGTCGGGCCCGACGCGTCTTTTCACCGCCACGCGGTATGGCAAGCGCTATGTGCTGAAATGCTTGAAGACGGACTACCTGCTCACCCCCGTATATCAACAGGCGATAGTGAAGGAGTTTGAGATCGGCCTGCTGCTGGAGCATCCCTATATCTGCCGCACGCTGGCCATGGAGCAGCTCGCCGGCATGGGCCGCACCATCGTGATGGAACAGGTGGACGGCGACACGCTGCAGACGCTCCTCTCGGAGAAGAGGCTCTCGCCCGACCTTGCGCTCAGGATAGCCTCGCAAACGATGGACGCCCTGGACTATATGCACAGCAAGCAGATCACGCACCGCGACCTGAAGCCGTCCAACATCATGGTGACCCACAGGGGGAAGAACGTGAAGATCATAGACTTCGGACTTTCCGACAGCGACCTGTTTGGCGTGCTGAAGATGCCGGCAGGCACCTACAGATACCTTGCGCCGGAGCAACTGCTGCAGGGGGCGGTCGCCGACCCCAAGGCCGACATCTACTCGCTCGGCATGGTGATGGAGGACATGGCGGAGGCTACGGGCAGCAAGCGGTTGCACAGGATGGCACGGATATGCACCGTGAAGGATGTCTCGCTGCGCCCCGAGAGCATAGAGGCGCTGCGCAGACGCCTGGCAGGGGGCAGACGCCTCAGGCGCATCGTTTCCTTCCTCGCCGCGCTCGTCATGGCCCTGGCCGCAATGGTGGCAGTCTCGCTCTTCGTGCGCAGCCACCAGGACGCAGAGGAAGCCGAAGGCAGGGAGCAGACAGACGACCACCAGGCGGCTCGCCAAGAAGACAACCAGGTCATCGACTACCATCTATGGGATAGACGATAGTCGATGACCTGGAGAAGGGAGGCCCGAAGGAAGCCTGAAGGAGAAGACCTAAGGGAGAAGACCTAAAGGAGAAGGAAGCACGAGGAGGGAGGTATGAGTGGGAAAGGGCTTGCTCACTCCCCGTTCGTACACTCGCCCGTCTCGTAGCTCTTGGTCATGTCTTGCAGGATGGCTATCATCTTCTGCCGAAGACTTTCCGGCTTCAACACCATCAGGTTGCGTCCGTGCCACAGCAGTTCCTGCAGGAAATCGCGGGTGGGACGCACACGGAGCGTATACTCGCGGTAGAGGCCGTCGGCCGATTGGCCCACCTTCTGCTGGCTCTCGTGCAGCGGCACCTCCTCAAGGTAGTTGTACTCGGGATAGAACACGCGCAGGCGCACGTTCTCTATCGGCTCGTCCTCCATGCGCATGATGCCGAAGCAACCATCGTAGTAGTTGTCGGGCGTGAGCATCTGCTTCAGTTTGGGCGACAGAGGACGCTTTGTGCACTCCTCATACATCAAGGAGATGCGGTCGAACGGCAGGCAGCGCACCTGCTCTTTCTCGTTCACGCCGATGACGTACCAACGCTGCTTGAAGAACCTCACAAAAGCGGGCGTCAAGGCGACGGACGTCTCCACCCCGTAGGCCGTGGTGTAGTCAAACCTCAGCCGATATTGCTTGTCGATGGCTCTGAGGATGTCGTCGAGCAATTCCGAGTTGCGTGGCGTAGGGTCGAGCATCACCTTGGTGTGGTATTGCAGCATATCGCCCAGCGAGGCCAGCCGCAGGGAACTGAGCAGCCACTCCGTGACATCGTCACACTTCACGCTGTCTTTCTTCAGATAGTAGCGATAGCCGCCGCTCCTGCCGCTACACTCCACCTTAATGCCAAACATCTGCTCTATTTCGTCGCGATGGCGGTGAAACGTACGCTTCTCCAGCGACTTGCCTTGAGCGTTGGCCGCAGCCTCCAGCCATGCGGCAGCTATCTCCTCATACGTCATGCGCCTGCGTTCGAGCTGGCCTATCAGCCAGGCGAAGAATCTCATTCGCTTGTCCATACCCTGTGGCCCATTATTTCAAGAAGTTTGCTATCACCCGGTGCCAGTAGTCCCACGAGTAGCCCACCGAGGGATGGTTTACCGCCATCGCCCTCACCGTCCTGCCGCTTGCCAAGGAGTAGGCGCCCGTGGCTGTGCGACAGCCGTCCACGACGATGTCCTCCCCATCAGTCCAACGCTCGCCGGGCAGTTTGTCCCACAGGCGGTTGCCCCATACGATGAGGCATTCGGGCTGGTATTTTTCCATCACGTCGAAAAGGGCCTCGCCGGCCTGGCGGTATTGTGCGGCGGTGCCAGCCTCGCGCGGACCGCCCATGGCCACTTGCAGATAATTGTAGAACACCACCGACTGCCATATCCGCTGACTCTGCGCCTGATCGGTCTCGCAGCCCACGAGCGAACGCTCAAACTTCAGCAACGTCTGCATCCACCTCTGCCGCTCCACGCCTCGGTCGAGATATTGCTCCACTACGCCGCTGGTAAACTCCATGCACTCCCGATGGCGCAGGCAGTTGCCGCAGTCGGCGCAGCCCTCGTCGCAGTAGTGGCTCTCGCCAAGCACCATGATGCGCTTGCCAAACAGTCCTCCGCCAGCGTATGACGCTCCGACGAAAGGACGAAAGAATACTCCGTCTTTCATATATTATTGCTTTTCTGTTTTGTTTCGATACTCATCCTGGGTCTTCCAAATCTCCTTGTACACCCATTTCTGCCACCACGACCAGGCAGGACGGGTGTGCCAGCTGCCACAGGCCGGACATTTCAGCGGCGCTGACAGGGCCGTGCATTGGTATTCGAAGTCCATGCCCACAAACTTGTGTCCGCATTCGTTGCAGACAAATTTACTCCATCCTCTTAACATAGCTTTTTCGTTTTAGACCAATTGGCAAGACAAAGGTATGGAGAAGTTTTTATCCCTGCAAGTCCATGATGGTTCACTGATGAAATCCTCACGCCACCGGTCCCAGCCTTAGTCTGCCACAGTCGTTTTTTTGTTTACGTCGGCAAAGTTACTTATCAGCCATGCCAAAACGTGTCGCAGCTGAGAAGAAAAGTAAAAAAAGCGGGAAAAAAGATGCTGCATCGCTTACGGGATTTGCGATGCAGCATCTGAATAGTGGTTAAAACTATGAGAACCAGGTGGCCACCATGAGGGCCAGTTTCACGACAAGGCAAAGCAATGCGCATACAATGGCGATGAGCACAGCCGTGGCCAAAGCTTTCTTTCTCACTTTGCTGATGATCTCCTTGTCGTCTTCTATATAGCCCGTGATCAATCTCAGGTTGTCCAAATACGACCGCTTGAATATGTCCAGCACGTTGCCTACAAAGGGTATGGCTCCTATCAGGACATCCAGCAGCACGTTGTATATCACTGCCAGCGTCAGCGGTATGGACCTCACCACACACAGACTGTAGTAGATGAACGGCATGGCCAAGGAGCTCGAAAGCACGTCTCCGACACCTCCCGGAATGAGTCCGATGAGCGGATCGAGATAATATTGGTCCATATACTTGGCCGTCTTCACCATGATCCGGTAAGACGAGCGGTTCATCATCTTCTCGCGCTTGGCCTCTTTCTTTGCGACGCGCTCCTGCTCTTTGGCAAGGGCTGCCTCGCGGCGGAAGTCTTCTCGCTCAAAATTCAGCCCCAAGTCGCTCTGGGCTCGTTGTCTTCTTGAACTCTCCATAGTCTCTTACAATTCTATTTGCTTGTTTCCGTTTATGAAATCATTGAAGTCTTGCATGCTCAGCGTGTATCCACTGAGGTCTGAGAGCATCTCCATCGCCTGTTTGCGCTCCTGCTCGCTGTCTGCCAAGTTGATGCGAGTGAAGACCTGGCGCAGGTAGGCGCTCTTATCGTCGATCTTGTCCAGATAGCCCTTGAAGATTTTCTTGTAGTGGTCGAGCTGCTCGTCGTAGGCTGCTGCCGCGATTCTTCCGTTGAGTTGCTGCAACTTGAGTTGCGCCACGCTGTCCAGCAAGGCCACGCCGCGCTGCAGCACCTCCTCGGCCTTTGCCTCCACCATGCCCAGCTCCTCGTCGGTATAGGTCGGCGCCTGAGCCTCTTGCCGAGACGTTGGCCCATACAGTCTGTTGTCGACGTCGCCAGCCACCTGCTCCACCCCGTCGAGCAAACGGACGGCCATGCGGCGATCGGCATGCAGATGGTCGGCCAGGAGATTGGTAAACTCCGACAAGTTTTGCTCTACGTCTGCCGGCAACTTGGCAGTCTCCTTGAAGTCGGCAATGTCCACGCTGCGCAGCAACTTCTCGTCCAGCCTGCTCTCGGCAATCTCTCGGCCCAGCTTCAGCATCGCCACCACGTCGCGGAGATGCGTCAGCATCTTGAGTTTCAGCTCGTCAGAGCAGACGACCTTGCTTCTTATCTCGCGCGAGACGGCGTCCAGACGGGCCGCCAGACGGGCGTGTTCGCTCTTCGTGGCCTTTGCCGCCTCCTGGTGCGAGAGGAGCTCCTCCCGGTCGAGTTTCAGATCCACCTGCATATTGTCAAACTCCCTGATCAGCGGGGTGCAGACGGCGTCCCACTCCGAATAGTTGCGATAGTAGTTGCGGCGGGCCGTGCCCAGCGTCAGCCAGTTGAGCAGGAAGAAGGGCTTCGAGGGCTTGCGCCGTTTGGCGTCCTGATAGCTGGGGCGCTTCGCCTCCAGCGTGGTGGTGAGCTCGCCGACCAGCGACTGATACACGTCGATGTTCTGCAGATGGTCGTTCATCTCCATCTCGGCAGACCTCATCTGGCGGAGCAGTTCCCTGCGTTCCTCTTCGAGCGGGCGCACGCTGGCCTCGCCATACAGGGCGTCCGTCATCGAGCGGAAGTCGGAGTCCATCAACTGCGAGGCAAAGCGCAGATAGACGTTCGACTTCGGTATGACGATGTCGTTGAGCGTCTTGTAGATCACGGTCAGACGCCCCATGTCGGCCTTGATGCGTGTGGCGTCATGCTTCACGCTGGTCTGCAACTGCTGCAGGTCGCCGCGCAGCCGGTTGGCCTTCTCGCTGGAGACCATATAGTGGTCGAGCATCCCCAGTCCTGCCATGGCGAGTCCGAGCGTCTTGCTGCTGCCCGCGGCCGATCTGTAGGCACTCATGGACCCTTGCAGCGAGGTGCGAAAACTGTCTGCTATCTCGGCGATCAGCACGCCACACTTGTCTTGTATCTTGCTATACTCCAACTCTATTTGGCGCAGCATTTGGTCCACGTCGAGATATTCCACTTGGTTGAAATCGAAGAGTTCGGGCGACACCATCTTGATGGAGTCTCCGTAGAGGTCTATGAGCCGGAGCGCATACTCGCGGTAGGTAGCCTCGATGTCGCTGCGCAGCGAGGTGAAGTCGCTGATATTGGCGCGCACGCTGTCGCCGGCATAGCGGTAGGCCTCCACCAGTTTCGCATATCTGTCGAACATCACCGAGGCCTTGCCTCTCACCTCCTTCACTCCGCTCGTCCCTGTCAGCCAGTCCGCCGCCTTCGACGAGCCCTTGGCCAAGGCGGCGCCCAGGTTGAGGGCTATCATGTCCTGCAGCTTGTCCAAGGAGTGTTCCGTCGCCTGCAGTTCGTTCTCGGCTATAGCCAACGCGTCGCCCATGTCTCCCTGCTCAAGACAATGGTTCAACTTGTAGTCGGCCACGATCGTCGTGCGCGCATTGTTCGTCACGAAAGCGATGCTGATATTGCTGTCGTTTCCGTAGAAGCAATACGCGTCATAGACCAGGCTCCCCACCTCGGAAGAGTCGCCCGCGACGCCATACTTCTTTAGTTCATAGGCCAGGTCGGCCCGCAGAAACGTCTTGCCGTCGCTGCACAATTCGTCGGCAATCGACTTGATGGCTTTGTAAATTTCTCGATTTTCCATATCAATACTATCGTTTGGATGTGTATAGGGTGAGGCAAAGTTCCGCCCCCTGCAAGTCCATGATGGTTCACGGCCTGCAGGCGCTTGCTGTCTCTATTCCCTTCTCCTATATCCATGCTGAGATTCTTGTTTACGCCGGCAAAGTTACACACCAGCTGTGCCAAAGAGTGTCACCACTGGAAAGAAAAGTAAAAAGAGGCTGAAACAAAACCAGCATCAGCCCACGTTATTTGTCGGAATTGAGCATTTTGCAGCAGATTATTTGTCGGAATTGAGCAAAAGTTGTCGTAGTTGTTTTTTCTTATTATTCTCAACACTAACACAATTTCATGTGTCACTCCAAATCTCGGATGAACAAGTTTTGGTACATTTTTGGTGGCGAACACCAAATGCATGATACAAACAGCTGGGATTCATATTACTATTCTTTAGTTAGGGGTAACCAAAAACTGCTCTTTCCAGCCGACTTGCCAATAGAACGCCTTATGCAGGAACATGACTCCAAGCCACAGAATCCAATTATCGCCAACGTACTCTATAAGAGCAAGATATTGGAGAGTTGGGGCCGTGGGATAGGTACAATGGTCGATGAATGCAAACGTGTTGGCTTGCCTGCTCCGGAATTCAATACTGATGGTAATTTTGTGTGGGTCGTATTCAAATACACCAGGAACAGTGTGGTAGTTACCCCACGGTTACCCCACAGTTACCCCACAGTTAATGAAAGTGATTACTGTAATAAGAGATAACATGATGGCCGCCAAGGAGATAATGAAATGTATAAAGTTGAAAGACAAGACTTATTTCCTTGATAAATATCTATACCCTGCAATGGAAGATGGCTATGTTGAACAACTATATCCTGATAATCCGAAACATCCGAAACAGAAATATTTGCTTACAGAAAAAGGAAAGGCATTATTGAGATAGAAAAGAAAAGGCAGTGGCGATTTATTCCACTGCCTTTTCTTTTCCTATTTCTGTATCAAATGCTTCAAGTTTGCTTCTTTGACAAGACCTTGCCAAACAATCCCTACAAAATGGTAGAATAGAAAAGTATGCTGAGTACCTATCCAGTAGAACGCAAGTGACACTATAGTCCAAGCACACTAACACTCCAGTACCAGACAAGTGAAACTCCAGTACCAGGCAGGAGGTACAAAAAGTGGTACTGAGAATAGCGTATCGACTGATACGCTTACGCCAATTCCACTATCCTTAACGGCATGATGACATGATGACATGATGACATTACGGCATGATGACATGATGGAGCGTTCGCCTTTGCCGCCGCAGGCGGGCAACACGCGGTTCTCATACAACGACCGCGGCCCGCATTGGGAAAGCAGCGGAAGAAGAAATGAAAAGATGATGATCGGCGGGCGGGCAAACAGCATGAGCCCGCCACAGGGCGTCAGCAGCAAAATGGCGGAGGACCTCAGTCCCCCGCCACACCAATGTTTCGCTATCAGCGCCTGGCAACTACAGCAAAGCGATTTCCGCCTCGATGCTCTCTGGAGCAAAGCGGATAGTCCTCAGCGCCACCTTTTCAAACACCTTCTGCAGCTTGTCGAGATCGCCAAGGCGCAGTTTCACGATGTTGCCAGGCCTCTGTTCCACCCATCCAGCCTTCTCCGGCACGAGCCGCTTGGCATAGGAGATTGCAGGCGACACAAGCAGGTCGATACCCATCTTGCCGTCATACGACAAGTACAGGTCGGTGCCCTCTATCTTCTCCACCCCGACGTTTATGCTCACAGACTTCGTAAAGCCAAACACCTTGATGGGCAAAGAGACAGACACGGTTTTCTCATCCACATAGCCTACATTGACCGTCTTGTGAAAGTGGCTGGCCACATATTCCTGCAGCTCGGCATAGCTTATTGTCAACTTCATATTATCTCGTACTTTAACTGTTTATTTGCTCTTCTTGCGTTTACACATGTTTCGGAAAAATTCTTTGCACGCTTCCTTGCACATATAAAACAATAATGGCCCAGTAATACCTGTTTTCAAACTGCCACACTTTGGGCATTTCACCGTTTTATTTGGGCGCAGGAGGCTGTCCACGGACGATTCCCCTGCGCCTTTGTTTTCTTAATGGGTGCGTTGATCCGTTAAGGCGCAATATTACGATGTTTCCAAGCATCTGCGCTACCCACTCAATTATGGTATTGTCGATCTTCGACTTATTCTACCGAAATAGTTACTCGACGGTATTCACTCTTGTCAGCATACTTAAACTCGCCATAGCGAGATTTCCCATACCATTTCATTTTAATATTTTGTTCTGGGACACCAGCATTCACCAAAATACTTTTAACAACTTGTGCGCGTGCTTCTGAAAGTTTATTGTTAAGTGCTTCACTACCTAAATCACAAGTAAAGCCTTCCACTAACAATTTTGCTTTTCTGTCAGTTTGAGCAAATGTAGAAGCAAACTCTTTAACCAATGCTTCTCCATCACCTACGAAATAGTTTGTATTAATCCCAAAAAGAGGACTAACCGATGGTATAACCAACTTTCCAGACTTATCCTTATTCGATTTTTCTATGTTCTGAGCCAAAACATGTTTGAAACTGCTTAAGTTGGAAATGGGAGCCTGAGTTGTAACAGAACTACTTGCAGCTGTTTTTGACGAAAGATTGATATTCACTTTATTAGAATCAACCGTCAATTCCATAGAATCCTTTATTTCTCCAACACCATCAAAGCCTGCACCTGTCTTCGACTGCTTATTAGACAACAAGAAGGCAGCAGCAATGGCAATAATAGCAAGGCCACACAAACCACCTAAAACCAATGTGCGTTTCTTTTTAAGACAATCATTACAGATAAAACCACTTGGTTTTGCTTCTCCTTCTGTAGATGCCACTTCTTTCTGGCATTTTGAACACTTCACTAATTGAGCGTTACTCTTTGATTTGTTTTCTTCCATATTATCTCTAATTTAAAACCATGATTTTGACTTAATAACACATTCCTTGAAACGCAATCCAGTATATGAATTTGCTTCTATAAAATCCTTAAACTCTTGACTGCAGAAAAATGTAGAAGGTATATCCTCCACTTTAAAAAGTGTCGGATAGTCTCCAGGGAGAAAAACTGGATTATTTATCTCCATAATATCACCCTTAGAGAACTTCACAACTTTTGACTTCTTTAAATTTATACAGTTCTGTAATATTGGAATATTAATAAAAGTAGTATAATCTTTACCACCAACTTTCAAATCATGAAACTTTAAAGGTTGTGGTATTTCTTCCATTTTACTTTTCAATTCAGCCTTACATCCTAATAGTTCCGACATAATAATGACGAAATCAGGAATTAATTCAGAATCCTCTGTTACCCAATCGTATTTAAATTTATCAATCAGTGCTGGCCTTTCCTGAGAGAAGTCCATAGAGTCTGCGCCATCAATAGATGCACTAATATCTGCCAACGCAAACGTATAGTCGAAATCAACTTGATAAACACTCATAACTATTTGATTTTATCTATTTTATATATAATACCGCGAGCTGCATTAGAAATAACACCTGATGCTGCCTTATCCTTGAATATACTCCATGCAGAATGTACTTCATGAGCATTGCCTAAAATAGCAATTTTTCCTTCATATAACTGAAGCTTGATGTTGTCAACAGTTTCAGCTAATACTTGTCGCATCTTATCTGGATTTTTCGCATATTGTTTCTTATACTTGTTATAAGTTTTCATAAGAGCTGTAGCCACCTTTTGCTCGTACTTTGCATTATTTTTAGAATTATTACCATGATTAGACCCTTTCGCTAATCCAAGATATGCACCTCTACGTCGTCCCAACCAAATACCATTACATGGATGATCTACACTGCCAAAGTATTTAACCCAAACTTTCCTTGCATTTCTTCCCATTTCCGTAGTTGGGTTGGAAGGTATTACATGATGTGCCTCTATGTGTGTTTTTGGTAACTTTAGCCATCTTTTATAACGCTCATTCTTACTAAACCATTTAGCAGTGCCACAAAGATTCATATTGTATTTCAAATTTGAAGAAGATCCTTGCGCAGACAACTTTAGTTTATTCTTCAAGGCAGGATTGTCTTTCAGCTGTTTCAAAAACGAAGAGTAAGATACTGTTTGATTCTTAAGACGTGTCAACAAGCGTCCCATTGCAATCATTGACTTACCTGTAATTTTTCCCTGAACAAGCTTCTTTTCTACGCAACGAACACCTTTATTAATGGAAACTTCCAGACGCACAACTTTGCCCATTACTTTGCCCCGAACAAACTTCAGAGAAGATTTTTTGAGAAAGAGTGCCCCCGGTTTCTTTAACAATTGCATGGCTGCAGAGCTCCTCTTAATATTTCTCAGCCCTGTCTTTAATGGTTTTACTGCAACCTTCGCAACTTTCGGTACCAATATAAAAACAGCATTTAAAGCCACTTCTTGCCCTAATTCTTTAATTGCCTCATCATTACTTTCACCCGTATAGGCATTTTCAGCAACATCTATAGATGAAGACGCCATGGCCATACCAGCATCCGCCACATTAATAGCTACATTTACGCAATGTGTCATTGCTGCAATTGGCGCACCGACTACAGTTCCTGCACTTGCAACCTCTATAAAAGTAACCACAGCACTAGCGCCCATTAAACACCTATTGATGGTTTCTCTATGCTTTTTATAAAGTTCGTTAGCTTGATGAGTAAACGACTTTTCTACTTTGTTCAACTTTGCTTGACGTTCCTTGCCGGATGTCCATGTGCCTTTATTTGTGGGCTTTCCATTTTGCAATGGTCCTTCATACAAGTCTCCATTGGCAAACATTATACTTGCTTCTTTTGGAAAGCTTCCGTCTGCTGGCCAAAAACCTGTGATAGTTACAGTTCCATTCTTATTGACAAGATACATCGTGCCATCACCATATATCTTGCCATTTACAAATTCTCCCTCAAATCTATCACCATTTTTAAATTGAAAAACGCCTAAACCATTTATCTTGCCATTAACAAATTCACCCTCATATCGGTTTCCATTTGCATATGTATAACAACCGACACCGTCTAATAGATTATTGTGTAATGTGCCCTCGTATTTATCACCATTTTTAAAATACAAATGGCCATCACCATTCATCCAACCTTGTTCCCATTGGCCATTATATACAAAGTTTAGGTCTTTATAATAACCAATTCCATGTTGTAATCCTTTTGACCATTCACCTTTATATACGGCATGTTCATTCGTATATTTATATGTACCAGTGCCATGAAATGTATTATTGGCCCACTCGCCGAAATAAGAGTCTCCATTAGGAAACAACATATTTCCATAGCCATTTCTTTTGCCATCAAGCCAACAGCCTGAATAATATGACCCGTCGGATAATGCTAAATCACCCTCACCAACAGGAATATTATCTACAAATGAACCCTCAAAAAGTAATGTTGGTGTTCGATATATAACATCACCGCAGACTTTTCCGGATTTCCATTCGCCATATATAGAATCTTTACCATGCACATATAAACCCTGTCCATGCCATTTTCCATTATGCCATTTTCCAACATAAAGGGACGAGTCGGCATAATTCATCTTGCCTAAACCATCTGGCTTTCCGTTTCGCGCATAACCGTAATAATGTCCTTGTGGAAGATTTTTTTCTATTAATGTTTGTACCAGTGTGCCATTGTTCCATTCACCACTTTTTATAGATCCATCTTCTTTGTAAAGGGTACCTTCTCCGAAAAACGCTCCATCTTTCCAATAGCCATCATAAAAAAGTTTGCCATTTTTGAAATACTTCAAATATCCATTTGGCTTGCTTTCATGGAAGGATCCGATATATAATTCATTTCCTTTATCAAGTACACCAAACCCTTCCATCATATCACCGTCGGTACAACCAACATAGCGACTACCATCATCCATAGATACAATGTCTTCATCGGATGTAGCTCCATAAAACATATTAAATTGTTGGGGCAGAGAATTTCCGACAGTATCTATCTTAGATAATGTTCCTTTTCCATTTGCAATACTATCAAAGGTCTCTCCTTCCCATGAATAAGACATAGTAGTATCAGCAGGTGATGCCCAAAAAAGAGTTCCGTCTGTTGTTTGTACCCACTGAGAATCGAGAGATCCAGAACAAGCACTTAGCATAATCATAACAATAAACATTGCCATGATGCCGTACAGGGAAAATCTCGTTTTCTTCATTTCTGTATTATACACTTAAAAGATATCAGCTATTTGCATTAGAAACATCATAGAAAACATTATTTAAAGCTTTCTTTAAACGACCATCATCTTCAAATCTACCATATGAGGGGTGATAAGAGTTTACAAATTGTCTTCCATCTACTTTCCAATTGTAGCCATAATTATTACTATCTTTTTTAAAATCTTTTTTCTCCAATTCACCTCCTAAAGCGCACCCCCAAACTATAACTACATCAGGTTTAAGTAATTCAATGTACTGTTTAAAGGATTCAAAATCATTTTCTTGGAATCTATTCCCTGTGGATTTAGGCTGAAAATTTTGAGCATAATTGACGAATGCAATGCGACTCCAAAAATCACAAGATGACTTGCACTCAAAATATTTACAATTACAACAAAAATCAGTAAATTTCTTAAAAGACTTATTATCGATATTATTCAAAAAATTACAAACTTCGCCTATCGTTGTGCTATTCAACTTTCCTTTAATTTTAGTACTCTCATTCAATTTTTCATCAATTAAATTACATAAGCTTCCATAATACTCACAATAGTCATCCTTGTTCATCCAACCACAACTGTTATTGTATTTTTTTGTATTTCCACCAGTACAATCTTGAAAATTTTCACATCCTAATTTACATCTGCTTTCATCACAATAATTCGAACAACCATTATTGCTTTTAGGATGTATGCAAATACTTGAATGATTGCAATAGTGCGACGCTCCAACAACCAATACCTTTTTCTTATTCAATCCTTTGCTATAGTTTGCACCAATCCAAGGAACGAAAAAGAAACCATTTTCACTGTTGCCTTTGACAACTTTTACTATCTCATCTACGTTTGCAATATCGTCTATATTTTTCATTCTCATCTGTAAAACCAATAAAGTCAAAGAATTAGTAAATAAACACTTCAACAGGTATGCTTCAACTATTTCGGCTCCAACTCTACACCTATCTCACCATCTTTACCGCGTTTGATTACAATTTTATATTTATTATGTATTGCATAACCTAAAAGAGATGCAGAAACACCTAAGATTAATGCCAATTGTGCTGTAGTAAGAGTTACTGCACCTGCGGTGAATCCCATTGCTGCTATTCCTGCTGCACTTCCAGCAAGTGAGGCTCCACCAGTAAATGGTGCTGCCGCAAGTCCACCAAGGGCAACAACTGCCCCACCTACCATTACGGCTTTTGACACTTTCTTTTTACGATGTATCTTTTGTGCTAATTCATTAGCGTATGAACCCTCTACTCTTATCTTTTGTCCCTTATTCTTCAGAGCCTCTTGCAACTCTTGCTTGTTATAAACAGTTATCATTTTATATACTTTTTAATCCAACTTCTTAAATTCAAAATCATTCTGATTGCAGCAGGCTTTCTTATAATCGAAGGCGTAGATGCGCATATAGACTTCTTGCAGCTCTTTGGCTCCATTGTAGAATGGAGTGGTGGTGTGCTGCAAGGTCGTTACCGTCACTTTCATATCGGGAGTGAGAACGGTGCCGTTGGAGCGCTTGATGCGCTTAGGCCATACTTGAAACACTTTACTCATAGGCAATAGGCAATAAAACTTGTTGGTCGCATCTGATGTTGCCATTCAGGATACGATAGGTAATGATGTTGCAAAAGTAAAGAATAGTTTTGAGCCATACAAGTTCATAATGGTTCACAAATCGTAATTATCGAATCGCAAGGCTGTTTATTTTACCCCACTTGACTCTACGACTGTGGCAACACGATCCCGAGGGCAGGGTTTGACCACAAAAATGGAGACCTTGCCGATGGTTGCTTATCCCTCGTCGTTGTCGTAAGAGGGGGCCTCAGGGAGCTCTCCATGAGCCTGTAGCGCAAGGCTCGCTGCTGATTGGCGCAAGGATCGTAACTGATTATCGCAAGGATCACAACTGATTGGCACAAGGATCACAACTGATTAGCGCTGGACTCACAACCGATTGGCAAGTTTTGCCTTTGATGCAAAATGTCATCATGCCGTAATGTCATCATGCCGTTAAGGATTTTGTAGTCGTCAAAACAAGACCCAAGAGACGTTTCCCCACCCGCCATGGGCAGCCGCCAAGCCCGGAGCTACTCATGGCTCGGCGAAGCGTCTCATTTCTTCTATATTTTGTGTTTTTATCGCCAAAAAGGCGTGTTTATAACAATTATAGAGAAAATAATTTCATTTGTGTATTATTTCCAAAAAAAGCGACAACTTTACAAAATGTCAGCCAAAACAGGTGGTTTTCGCATACAAATGCGCATCACGGGGGTAGAAAACACCAAAACATACATTCCACAGTTTACACTTGTCGATTTCGAACAATCGTTGAAACGGAAGCAAAGTAAAGACAAATCGAAACCTTTTTGTTAATTGTAGTTAATTTATTTGGGCCGTTTTGGAAAATATTCCTAACTTTGTACTGCAAAAACGAAGGTTGGGTTTCGATAAGAAAGAGACTGCAATCATGCAAGAATCTGCCGAATCAAACCACAAGACCTGCATGAACCAAGATTAGAATACAACAAAAACAAGGAGTTTAGGAGACCTAAACCACACGACAATGGATAGAAACAAGAAACAAGAGTATGATGTCATCATCATCGGCGGCGGCATTACAGGAGCCGGCACAGCACGAGACTGCGCGATGCGAGGCCTGCGCGTGCTGCTCGTCGAGAAGTATGACTTCACCAATGGAGCCACAGGACGCAACCACGGTCTGCTGCATAGCGGAGCACGCTATGCCGTGACGGATGGCGAGTCGGCCAAGGAATGTATTCAGGAAAACATGACGCTGCGCAAGATAGCGCGCCACTGCGTCGATGAGACCGACGGTCTCTTCATCACACTGCCTGAGGACGACCTCAACTATCAGGCCACTTTCGTAGAGTCTTGCCGCAAGGCGGGCATCCGCGCAGACGTCATCTCCCCTGAGGAGGCACGCCGCATCGAGCCCGCTGTCAATCCCGATCTGATTGGTGCGGTACGCGTGCCCGACGCCTCGATAGACCCCTTCCGCCTTACTACGGCCAACATCATCGACGCGCGCCGTCATGGCGCCGACACGCTGACGTATCACGAGGCCCTGAGCCTGCTGATCGAGAACGGACGCGTGGTGGGTGTACATCTGCGCAACAACCGCAACGGCGAGGAGCAGGACGTACACGCCCGTTTGGTCATCAACGCTGCTGGTATCTGGGGGCACGAGGTGGCCAAGCTCGCTGGCATCACGGTCAATATGTTTCCGGCCAAGGGCACACTGCTCATCTTCGGCCACCGCGTCAACAACATGGTGATCAACCGCTGCCGCAAACCGGCCAACGCCGATATTCTCGTGCCGGACGACACGGTCTGCGTCATCGGAACGACGAGCGACCGCGTGCCGTTTGAGACGGTGGACGACCTCAAGATCACCCAGGAGGAAGTAGATATCCTGGAGCGCGGCGCCATCGACCTGGCTCCCGCTTGCGCCTCCACCCGCGTGATCCGCGCCTACTGCGGCGTGCGTCCCCTCGTGGCAGCCGACAACGACCCGTCGGGCCGGTCCATCAGCCGCGGCATCGTGCTGCTCGACCACGCCACACGAGACGGTTTGGAGGGATTCATCACCATCACGGGTGGCAAGATGATGACCTACCGCATGATGGCCGAAGTGGCTACGGATTTGGCTTGCAAGAAGCTGGGCGTGGACAAGAAGTGCGAGACGGCCACCACGCCGCTGCCCGGAAGCGAAGAGCCGCTGCCGGAGCACACGACGAGCAAGAACGCACAGACCGTGAGCCTCTACGCCGCTGAGGGACGCCACGGCACGATGACCAAGGACGTGCCGACGGGCAACAGCATCGACGACGCGCTGGTCTGCGAGTGTGAGGACGTGACGATCGGCGAGGTGAAGTTTGCCGCCGAGAAACTGCACGTCCACAACCTCATCAACCTCCGCCGCCGCACACGCCTGGGCATGGGAACGTGCCAGGGAGAACTCTGCGCCTGCAGAGGAGCCAACGTGCTCTGTCGCGTGGCCAAGATGAAAGCCGAGGAGGCTCAGCGCGACCTGGCGTCCTTTATCGCCGAGCGCTGGAAGGGCATGCAGCCCGTGGCCTGGGGCGACACGCTGGCCGAGGCACAACTCACATCCATGATCTATGAGGGTCTCTGCGGCATCAACCGCGTGGCCGGAAACAACAAGGAGGTAGCACGATGAGATACGATACAATCATTATAGGAGGCGGACTGTCGGGACTGACCTGCGGCATCGCCTTGGCAAAGGGCGGCCAGCGCGTGGCCGTCATCGGAGCAGGACAGAGCACCCTGCATTTCAACTCGGGTTCCATCAGCCTTTTGGGCTATGACACGGAGGGTAACACCGTGGCCAGTCCGCTGGAGGCGATGGAGCAACTGCCCGCCACACACCCCTACCATCGCGTCGGCGACAAGGCCGCACGGGCCGCGGAGGCCGCACAGCTGCTGGCCGAGGCGGGACTGAAGATGAAGGGGGAGGCCAAGGCCAACCACTTCCGCTTGACTCCCATCGGACTGACGAAGCCGGCATGGCTCACGATGGAAGGACTGGTGACGAGCCAGGAGGCTGACAAACTGCCATACAAGAAGGTGACGGTGGCCAACATCCGTGGCTACCTCGACCTGCCCACGGAGTTTCTAGTGGACAACCTGCGCCGACTCAAGGTGGAGGTGGAACTGAAGGAGTTTGCCACCGATACGCTCGACTTTGCACGCCACACGCCTTGTGAGTTGCGTGCCACCAACATCGCCAAGTATCTGAGCGACTACGAGCACCTTGCCGAGGTGGCTGAGGCTATCAACTCGCTCAACGCCTCGGGAGAGGTGATTCTTCTGCCCGCCGTGCTGGGACTGACGCAGCAGGCCGAGACCATCGCCCGCCTGCGCAAATTGGTCCGCAAGCCCATTGAGTTTGTGGCGACCATGCCGCCCTCGGTGCCGGGCACGCATATCCAAATGCAGCTGATCAAGCGCCTGCAGCAGCTCGGCGGCCGCTACTTCCGCAGCGACACGGTCAAGAACGGCAAGATCGTAGGCTCCAAGGTGGCCTCCATCGAGACGGAGAACCTCGCCGACGAACTGCTCCTGGCCGACCACTACGTGCTCTGCTCGGGATCGTTCCAGAGCCGCGGACTGAGAAGCAACTACGAGGGCATCTACGAGCCAGTGTTCGGACTCGATGTCCTGGCAGAGAAAAACCGTGCCGACTGGCACGCCGACTATGTCTTCGACGCGCAGCCCTACATGGCCTTCGGCGTGAAGACCGACGAGAAGCTCCACGCGACGATCGACGGAAAGACCATCGAAAACCTCTACGCAGCAGGATCGGTGCTCGGCGGACACAACTCTATCAAACTGGATGACGCGACGGGTGTGGCCATGCTCACAGCCCTGGAGGTCGCACACAACATTCTTAGTAAATAGAAAAATATCATGGCAGAAGCAAAATCCATACAGATACAGAAGGAAAGCAAGAGCACACACAACTTCGAGCAGTGCCTGAAGTGCTCCATTTGCACGGTCTACTGCCCGGTGTCGGCGGTAGAGCCAAACTATCCCGGACCGAAACAGTCGGGTCCGGACAACGAACGCTACCGCCTGAAGGGGGCACAGTTCTTCGACGAGAAACTGAAATTGTGCCTCAACTGCAAGCGCTGCGAGGTGGCTTGCCCGGAGAACGTCAAGATAGCCGACCTCATACAGGAGGCGCGCATCAAATATAGCACGGCCAAGCCTTCGCTGCGCGACCGCATGCTGGCCAACACGGACTTCGTCGGAACGCTGGCCCACAACTTCGCACCCATCACCAATTTCGCCCTGGGACTGAAGCCGGTGAAGGCGGTCATGGACAGCGTGCTGAAAATCGACAAGCACCGCACCTTCCCGTCCTACTCGTTCCAGACCTTCGAGCAGTGGTACAAGAAGCACGCGGCAGAGCAGGAGGCATACAAGAAGCACGTGGCCTACTTCCACGGCTGCTACGCCAACTACAACTTCCCGCAACTGTCGAAAGATCTGCTGAAGATCCTCAACGCCTGCGGCTATGGCGTGCGCCTGCTGGAGAAGGAGAAGTGCTGCGGTGTGGCACTCGTAGCCAACGGACTGAGCGACCAGGCCAAGAAGCAGGGAGAACTCAACATGTCTTCCATGCGCAAGGCCATCGCCGCGGGCGACGACGTGCTCACGACCAGCTCGACCTGTACGTTCACGATGCGCGACGAGTATAAGAACTTGCTCAAGATTGACAACGACGACGTGGCGCCGCATCTCTCGCTGGCCACCAGATGGCTCTACCGCATGGTGGAGTCGGGCAAGATCAAACTGGCCTTCCGCAAGGACTTCCACCAGAAGTTGGCCTACCACACGGCTTGCCACATGGAGCGCATGGGCTGGGCAATCTACTCCACCGAACTGCTCCGCATGATCCCGGGCGTGGAACTGACGCTGCTCGACAGCAACTGCTGCGGCATCTCGGGCACCTACGGATTCAAGAAGGAGAACTACAAGCGAAGCCAGGCTATCGGAGCACCGCTCTTCAAGCAGATCGAGGAACTGAAGCCCGACTTCGTATCGACCGACTGCGAGACCTGCAAGTGGCAGATCGAAATGTCAACCTCGAGAAAGGTGAAGAATCCCATCTCCACCATCGCTGAGGCACTCGACGTGGAAGAGACGCGACGTCTCAACAAGGCATAAAAGTTGCCCTCTAGAATAGAGCTTTTTACAATTACACAAATAACTAAAGTACATTGATTATGGGAAATTACATTTTGGCACTTGACCAGGGAACAACCAGTTCTCGCGCCATCGTCTTCGACCACAACGGTCAGATCTGCTCAGTAGCTCAGAAGGAGTTCACACAGCATTTCCCGCAGCCGGGATGGGTGGAGCACAACCCCAACGAAATCTGGTCGTCTGAGGCTGCCGTCATCGCCGAGGCCATCTCGGCCATCGACATCAACGGCAAGGACATCGCCGCCATCGGTATCACCAACCAGCGCGAGACCACCGTGGTATGGGACATCGACACCGACGAGCCGATCTACAACGCCATCGTATGGCAGGACCGCCGTACGGCTGAGTACTGTGACAAGCTCAAGGCGCAGGGATTGGTGGACAGAATTCGCGAGAAGACAGGTCTGATCATCGACGCCTATTTCTCAGGCACGAAGATCAAGTGGATCCTCGACAACGTGCCCGGAGCCCGCGAGCGCGCCGAGAAGGGCAAGCTCCGCTTCGGCAACATCGACACATGGCTCGTGTGGCGTCTGACCCGCGGACAGGTGCACGTGACGGACGTGACCAACGCCAGCCGCACGATGCTCTTCAACATCCACGACCTAAAGTGGGATGAGGAGCTGCTGAAGTTGCTCGACATTCCGGCTTCCATGATGCCGGAGGTGAAGTCAAGCTCGGAGGTCTATGGCCACACCAAGACCACGATCTTCGCCCACGAGGTGCCCATCGCCGGTATCGCTGGCGATCAGCAGGCGGCCCTCTTCGGACAGATGTGTCTGGAGCCGGGTGCCATCAAGAACACCTATGGCACGGGCTGCTTCGTCATGCTCAACACGGGCGACAAGCCGGTCATGTCGAAAAACAACCTGCTCACCACTGTGGCCTGGAAGATCGGCGACCAGGTGAACTACGCACTGGAGGGATCGATCTATGTCGGCGGTTCGGTCGTGCAGTGGCTGCGCGACGGACTGGGCATCATCCAGAAGTCGTCCGACGTGGAGACGCTGGCTTCTACCGTACCCGATAGCGGTGGTGTCCGCTTTGTCCCGGCTCTGACGGGTCTGGCTGCGCCCTACTGGGATGCCTACGCCCGCGGCACTATTACGGGTATCACCCGTGGCACAACGGCGGCTCACATCGCCCGTGCTGCCCTCGACGGCATTGCTTTCCAGACCTATGACATCGCACAGGCCATGTCTCGCGACCTCAACGCCCCGCTCACGGAGCTGAAGGTAGATGGTGGTGCAAGCCGCAACAACCTGCTGATGCAGTATCAGGCCAACCTGCTGGGTATTAACGTGATCCGTCCGAAGATCACGGAAACCACCGCCCTGGGTGCTGCCTATCTCGCTGGTCTCGCTGTGGGCTTCTGGAAGGACATCGACGAGGTGAAGAAGCAGTGGCAGGTGGAGCGCACCTTTGAGCCGGCTGGCGAAACGACCGAGATAGAAGAGGCCAAGAAGGGCTGGAAGGATGCCATCCAGCGCACGCTGAGCCGCAAGTAAACAACCTCTCATACCGGCTCCCTCCTGCCCGTCTCAGGAGAAGGAGGGAGCGGTATTGCTTACATCATTTGACAGAACAAGAATTATCAACTACACAAAAAAAAACGAAATTATGGATTCTACATTGCTTTACAACTGCGCCCTCGAATTCTTGGGTACGCTGATCTTGGTCCTCCTCGGCGACGGAGTCTGCGCTTGTATGGGACTGAATAAGAGTAAAGGCCAGGGTGGTGGCTGGATCGTCATCACGCTGGGCTGGGGTCTCGCCGTCATGGCGGGTGTCTTCGTAGCCCACGCCTCGGGTGCTCACCTCAATCCAGCCGTCTCCATCGGATTGGCTGCCGCTGGCTTGTTCCCTTGGGAGAATGTGTTGCCCTACTCGGTTGCCCAAATGATCGGCGGTTTCGTCGGTGCCATCCTCGTGTGGATCATGTATAAGGATCATTTCGATGCTACGGACGATCCTGACGGCAAGCTCGGCACGTTCTGCACCATGCCGGCCATCGACAACAAGCCGCTCAACTTCCTCCAGGAGGTGGTCTGCACCTTCGTGCTCGTGCTGCTGATCATCTGTCTGGGCACCTATGGCTCAGATGTGGCCAACATCGGTGGAAACAGCGCATGGCCTGTGACGATGGTGATCGTCTCTATCGGTATGTCGCTCGGTGGTGTGACTGGCTACGCCATGAACCCCGCTCGTGACCTCTCACCGCGTATCGCCCACGCCATCCTGCCCATGAAGGGCAAGAGAGACAGTGGCTGGGGATACTCATGGGTGCCTGTACTCGGCCCGATCGCTGGTGCTGTACTCGCTGCCCTCGTGGCCTCACTGTATCACTTCTGCTAATCCCATAGCAAAGAAAATCATTCAACCGTAAAGAAAAAAGCAAACATTATGATGAAGTCTATATTTAAGGGTATGTTCGTGCTGGCAGCACTCGCCCTCCCGACAACGATCAATGCTCAGAAGCTCCACTACAATGCTGGTCTCGAGACCTCACACCTGTGGCGCGGACTCGAGGTTTCCAAGGGCCTGACCTTCAACAACGAGTTTGCCATCTCCGACAACAACAACCACTTCCGCCTCGGCGCATGGGGTGGCATGCAGGTGGACGGCGACTACAAGGAGGCCGACATCTACGCAAGCTACACCATCGGAGGTTTCAGCGTAGCCGTGTGGGACATCTACAACTTCTCCGACGGCATCTATGCCAACGACAAGCAGTATCGCTACTTCAACTATGATGCTCGCACGACGGGCCACTTTCTCGACGCTGCCATCAGCTACAACTTCGCACAGCATGGTCTGCCGCTCTCACTGAGCTGGGCTACCGTACTGGCCGGCCGCGATCGTGGCAACCTCAACAAGCAGAACATCTACTCTACTTTCGTGCAGGCTGCCTACACCTTCTACGAGGACGACAACTGGAAGGTGGATGCCAGCGTGGGTGGCAACTTCGCCCTCAGCAACTACGACGAGAACGACGGTGCCACGTTCTATGGCAAGTCGGCTGGTGTGAACGACGTGCGCCTGGGCTGCACCTACAAGCTCAAGGTGGGCAAGGCCAACCTCCCGATCACCTCGCAGATGATGTGGAACCCGGAGGCCAACAAGGGCTACTTCCGTGTGGCTATCAATCTGCTCGACATCTAAGTCAGAAATCGTAAAGCCAACAAAGGAAGCCCTACTGGGACAAACCTGGCAAGCGGGCTTCCAACATAGTTTAAATGAGATTAATGGGAACGTGTCCGGCCTTGGGCTGGACACGTTTTTTCATGTCCATCAGCATTCCTTTTGCCCATCATGTTCACTTTGTCCATTGGGCTTTCCTTCATTTTTCCCTTTTCCTACTGTGCTTCCCCCTGATTCTTCATCTTTTCCCTTGTCCATTGGGCTTCCTTGGAGCTTGGGGGCATTAGGTTTCTCACGTTCCCATGCTTATCCGTTCGGCTTCCTGCGGCCTGTGGTCCACGGTAGGTAGCGATAGATGGCCCATGTGACGAGGGTGATGAGAAGAAGATTAAGAAGAAAGACTACCAGGACTTCGACATAGCAACCACGGTAGGTGTAGCCGAGGCGGGAAAAGACGGCGGTAAGGGCTGTGGGAACGCCACTACTGAAGAAATAATAGACGATGGATCGGCGTCCTGTCCAGGACACCATCGCGGCAAGCCAGCGAGGCATCAGCTCCACCCACCGCACGCCGTCTCGCTGCGAGATCGTTAAGAGGAGATAGAGGAGGAGCACGGAGAGCGCGTTCTTGACGAGAAACAGGCGGGGAAGAACGAGCGCGCCTACCAAGACAGAAGGCCACGAAGAACTCGCCACAAGGACATTGACAGGCAAGGAGAGCACCAACAGCAGAGCGAAAAGGCCAAGTCGCCAGCGCGTCCAGAGCTTATCGAAACGATGGACCATATAGCCCAGGAGAAGGGAGGGCAAGGCCACGACGGCTTCATTCACGTGCCACCAGTTGGCCTCAAAAGCCAGACGACGCGTACCGAAGCCATAGGCCAGGGCTACGGCGAAAAGCCCTGCTCCGGCCAGCCAGCGCCAACGCGCACACGACAGCCACAGGAGGAAACAGAAGAGGAGCTCGGCGACGGCCAAGGAGGCAATAAACCATGATCCTTGGCCCGTGAGGATGGTCAGCAGCAGGTCTGACAGCGATCCGTCGGCTCCATGGAGCCAAGCCTTGGGAAGCGCCAGGGCACTCGTGAAGATAAAATAAGGCATGAGCACTCCGCGCAGCCACGAGTGCAGCTTATGCCGCAGGCGGAAACCCTCGGGACGATAGAAGAGATAGCCCGAAAGGAAGAAGAAGGCCATCAGCACGTCGGGGACGTACATCCTATAGGGAACGATATTATCGCCCGTGAAGCAGATCTCGGTGTGGTCGAAGATGATGGCAAGCATCAAGAATCCACGCAGAAGGTCGATCCAAAGCAGACGGGGCGCAGAGGCGGCGGGAGAAGCGGCAGAAGGTGATATCATCGGAACAAGAAGAGTCGTAGAATCAAGAGGAGGTCAACCTGGACCCTGTTAATTATCTCTCCAAAAACACCCGTTAGTTATCTTTCCAGAATGCCTTGGTGAAGAGCACGAGGACGGTGAAGAGTTCGAGACGTCCCACCAGCATCAGAAACGCACAGATCCACTTCGCCACATCGGGCAACTGTGCCCACGACATCGTCGGACCAATCTCAAGGCCCAGGGTCGGGCCCACATTGCCCATACTACTGATGGCAATAGTGAAGGAGTTGGTGGAATCAACGCCACAGGCCATCATGGCAAATCCCAGAAGGAAGGCCAGGATCAGATAGAGTCCGACAAAGGCCAAGAGCGTGACGCGCTTCGACTGGGGGACGTTGTGCCCATCGACATTGAGGGGCAAGACGGCATTGGGGTGGAGAATCTGGCGAAACTCATTGCGGATAATCTTCAGGATCATCACCGCGCGAATACTCTTCATGCCTCCACTCGTCGAACCAGAGCAACCGCCGACGACCATACAGAGGATGAGGGCAAACCACGTGACATGGGGCCATTTGGAAGCGTCATCGCTGAAGAGGCCCGTGGTCGTGATGAAGGAGACCACCTGGAAGACACCACTGCGGAAGGCGCGCTCCAGGTCGTAGTGGTTGTGCCACATCAGTTCCACCATGACAAACAAGGTGCAGGAGGTGACGACGAAGAGATAGAAGCGAAACTCGTTGTTGCGGAAGAGCTGTTTTATGCGAAAGCGGGCCACGGCAGCATAGAGCATCGTGAAATTGACGCCCGAAAGGAAGCAGAAGAGCGTACAGACATATTCCTCTGCAGGGGAGCGGAAGGTGGCAATGGATCCGCTCTCCGTGGCGAAACCTCCTGTGGCCGTACTGGTGAAGGCGTAGTTGATGGCATCAAACCAGCTCATACCGCACAGTTTATAAGAAAGGAAGCAGGAGATGGTCAGCACGGCATAGACCGCCCAAATCCATTTGGCTCCCGTGCTGAGCTTGGGGTGGAGCTTGGTGACGATCGGACCTGTGGCCTCGGCAGCAAAGACGCGCGTAGACCCACCGACAAACGAGGGCAGGATGGCTATCGTGAAGAAGACAATACCCAGACCACCAATCCACTGGGTGATGGAACGCCAGAAGAGCAGGCCGCGTGGAAGCCGTTCAGGATAGTCGATGATGGTAGCTCCCGTCGTCGTAAAACCCGATATGGTCTCAAAGAAGGCGTCCGTCACCGAATGGAGATAGCCGCCTATCAAGAAAGGCATCATGCCAAAGATCGTGAAGAGCACCCAGACGGTCGTCACCACGAAATAGGCATCGCGTCTGCTCAGCGCATTAGAAGCCTTGAGGCCCAGCAGGCGGAAAGCTACACCAGCGGCTATAAGCACGACGACACTCCACGTGAAGGGCATAACGTCGCTGCCGCCATAGTAGAGGGCCACGCCCAAACTACAGGACATAAGCAGCGCCTCGATGAGCAGCAACGATCCGAAGATTTTGGAAATAAGTTTGGTATTGAGCATATCGCGCTTTTTGTCACTATGCTAATTGTCTGTACACTATTGTCACTATACTTATTGCCAGCACACTTATTGCCAGCACTATTGTCCGAACGCAAATTGTCAGTACAAGCAGGAGGTCAGTTGAAAAGTCCCTCCAACTTCTTGACGCTGACGTTATGGCAGAACACCACCACACTATCGCCTGCCTCGATCTGCGTGTTGCCCGAGACGAGCATTCCCTCGCCGTTGCGCACCAGTCCACCGATGGTCATTCCTTTGGGCAGTCCCAAGTCCTTGACGGGACGGCGCGTCACCTTCGACCCCTGCACAGGCACAAACTCAGCCACATCTGCGTCTGCCGACATGAGGAAGCGCACGTTGTGGACATTGGCGTCGAGCATCATCTGATAGATGTGGCTGGCAGCAATGGCGCGCTTGTTGATGATCGTACCTATATCAAGGCTCTCCGCCATATAGGCGTAATCGACGTTCTCCACCATCGCCACCGTCTTTCTCACTCCCATGCGCTTGGCCATCAGACAGGCCAAAATATTGGTCTCAGCCTTCCCTGTCAATGCGACAAAGGCCTGAGTAGAGCGGATTCCCTCCTCGCTCAGCAGCGAAAGGTCGCGACCGTCGCCATTGATGACGAGGATATCATCGTCAAACTTACTGTTGAGGGCCTCACATCGCTCCACGCTCTTCTCGATGACCTTCACCTGCATGTATTCCGGCATTTGGCGAATGGCGCGGACTGCGGTGGATCCACCACCCATCACCATCACGTTCTTCACATCCACGTAGTGTTCCTTGCCCACCACGCGGCGGATATAGGGGATGTAGTTGCGTGTGGTCATAAAGTAGGCGAGGTCGTAGAGCTTCAGCACGTCGCTTCCTCGCGGGATGATCGTGTCGCCGCGACGGCGTATGGCCACTACGTGGAAGGGGTCGTCGGGTCCCGAGATCTCATGGAGCGGCTTGTCGAGCACCTTGCAGGTCTCGCGGAGCTTGATGCCCAGCATCACCAACGCACCGTCGTGGACATCCCATCGCTGCCGCACCCACGACATTTTCAGACCGTTGATGATGTCGCGGGCAGCCAGCATCTCGGGATAGATGATGCTGCTGATGCCCATTTCGTGGAAGAGTTCCTTGTTCTGCGGATCCACATACTCCGAACTGTCGATCTTGGCAACGGTCTTCTTCGCACCCAGCGCCTTCGCCAGTCCACATGCCGTCATATTATAGCTCTCATCGGGCGTGACGGCGATGAAGAGGTCAGTATCCTCCACCCTTGCCTCTTTCAGACTACGGATGCTGGTGGCCGAGGCGTGCATGGTGAGCAGATCATAATCAATGGCCAGCTTGCCCAGTTTCTCCTCGTCCTGATCCATGAGCACTACCTCCTGCTTGTTGCGGGAGAGCAACTTGGCAAGATACGACCCGATGGCGAATGCGCCTGCTATAATTATCCTCATACTTGATTTATTCCTTACTCAACAATTCCTTAATGTCCTCATAGCCGTAGCCACAGAGGTGGCGCAACTGGCCGACCGTGCCCTGCTCGACGAAACGGTCAGGCATACCGAGGCGCGTCATGCGTGGGGCAAAACCGTGGTCGCTCATCCACTCCAGTACGGCCGACCCCATACCGCCCGTACGGATACCGTCCTCGATGGTGACAACACGATCAAAACGACTGCCCACCTCCTGCAGTATGCGCTCGTCGAGCGGCTTGAGGAAGCGCATGTCATAATGGAAGATCGTGTGATGCTGGGGATTGCCTTCCTCGGCCAGCGTCTGGATGACACGCTGCACATCATTGCCCACAGGGCCGATGGTCAGCACGGCCACGTCGCCGGGCTTCGGATCGCCCTCGGTCAGTCTGCGGCCCGTACCCACCTCTATCTCCGTGAGCGGGCAGCGCCAGTCTGTCAGCACACCACGGCCGCGCGGATAGCGGATGACGAAGGATCCCTTGTCGGGCAACTGAGCCGTGAACATCAACCGCCGCAACTCGCGCTCGTCCATCGGAGAGGCTATCGTGAGATTGGGGACGGGACGAAGGGCGGCCATGTCGAACGCACCGTGATGGGTCGCGCCGTCTTCGCCGACTAGTCCGGATCGGTCCAGGCAGAGCACAACGGGCAGGTTGAGGATCGAGAGGTCGTGGATGATGCTGTCGTAGGCTCGCTGCGAGAACGCACTATATATAGCACAGAACGGCAACAACCCGTCCTTGGCCATACCGGCTGAGAAGGTGACAGCATGGCCTTCGGCTATTCCCACATCGAAGGCGCGGGTCGGCATCTCGTTCATCAATATGGAGAGCGAGCTACCACTGGGCATGGCTGGGGTAACACCCACGATGCGGTCGTTTTGGCGCGCCAATTCCAGCAGCGTCTCGCCAAACACATCCTGAAACTTTGGTGGCTGCGGTTCGGCGGATTCACTCTTCAGCCGCTTGCCTGTCTCGGGATCAAACTTGCCTGGAGCATGCCAGATCGTCGCGCTCTCCTCGGCAGGCTTATAGCCTTTGCCCTTCTTGGTGTGAAGATGGAGGAGCTTCGGCCCCTTCATATCCTTGATCTGTCGGAGGATACGCACCAACTCCGTTACGTCGTTGCCGTCGTAAGGACCAAAATAGCGGATGTTCATCCCCTCAAACATATTCTGCTGATGGGCCAACGCACTCTTCAGGGCATTGTTCAGTCGGATAATGCCTTTCCTCCGGTCGTCGTTCAGGTAGCCACGCTCGTGCAGCCACTGGCTGGCTTTGAAGCGGAGACGGTTGTAGGTCTCGTTCGTGTCCAGATTGAGCAGGTATTTCTCCATACCGCCCACAGACCGATCGATACTCATGTCATTGTCGTTGAGGATAATGAGCAGGTCGTTGGGCTGGCTGGAGACATTGTTGAGTCCCTCAAAGGCTAGTCCGCCACTCATCGCACCATCGCCAATGATAGCCACAGCATGGCGGTTTTCCGTCTTTTTGCCGCCGAGCTTCGCCGCCACGGCCATTCCCAGCGCCGCCGAGATGGAGTTGGAAGCATGGCCACAGGTGAACGTGTCGTACTCGCTCTCCAAAGGAGACGGGAACGGACGAAGTCCGCCCAACTTCCGATTGAGCTTAAACTGCTCACGGCGTCCGGTCAGGATCTTGTGGCCGTAGGCCTGATGGCCTACGTCCCAGACGATCCGGTCGTCGGGAGTATTGAACACGTAATGTACGGCCACGGTGATTTCCACGACACCGAGGCTCGAAGCCAAGTGCCCGGGGTTGACCGCCACCTCTTCTATAATGTTTCTGCGAAGCTCACGACACACCTCTGGCAGGTCCTTCACCTCCAGTTTGCGCAAGTCGCTTGGATAATCTATTTGGTCAAGCAGTATCCGATGGTTTTCTTCCGCCATTTCTTTTCCCACTTATAAATTTTTGCAAAGTTACGAATAAGCGAGCGCAAAGCCAAAGGAAAAGGAAAGAATTTCCCTTTTACGAGGGCTTGGCCGAGCGAAAGTAACTTATTTAGAGTTACGAAAGTAACTTATCTGGGGTTGCGAAAGTAACTTATTTAGAGTAGCTGAAATAACTTTTCAGAACGGCCGCTATCAACTTTTGTAGCCTAAACATTTGGTGGATTCGATGGAAAATCGTATTTTAGCGGCTGAAAACCAAAAGCGACAAGAAACATGACGATAATAGGAGAAAACTACATACGGTTCGACTGGGCGATGAAACGCCTGCTACGCAACAAGGCCAATCATGCGGTGTTGGAAGGATTTCTGTCCTCATTGATAGGAAAGAAGTTTAAGATACAACGGTTTCTTGAGAGCGAGAGCAACCAGGAGGACGAGACCGACAAATACAACCGAGTGGATATATTGGCAGAGAACGAGAACGGAGAACTCTGCATCATAGAGGTGCAGAACAACCGCGAGCTCACCTATTTCCACCGCATGCTCTACGGAGTGTCAAAGGCCATCACGGAATATATTGGGCTGGGAAGCCCCTACGACAAGGTGCGTAAAGTCTATTCCATCAACATCGTCTATTTCGAATTGGGCCAGGGCAAAGACTATGTGTATCACGGCAAGACAGAATTTAGGGGTGCGCATGAACCACATGACATCCTTAAACTCTCCGTCCGTCAGAACAAGAAGTTCTTCGGTATCGATGAGCGGAGCCTTATGAGCAGAAAAGAGGCGGGCGACCTGTTTCCGGAATATTACATACTGCGCGTGAACGACTTTGACAAAGTGGCCACTACCCCACTCGACGAGTGGATAGAATTTCTCAAAACGGGACAAATTAGCGACAAGGCCACGGCCGAAGGCCTCGCCGAGGCGCGCGAATGCTTACGGGTGGACTCGCTCTCCGACCATGACAAGCGAGCGTACGTTCGACACATGGAGTCTATACGACACATGAAAAGCATTTTTGATACCAGCCACTACGAAGGCTACGAAGAGGGGATAGCGGAAGGAAGAGCAGAAGGAAGAGCTCAGGGAATAGCGGAAGGAAGAGCAGAAGGTGAATTGGAAAAGAGTTTGGAGATAGCACGCAACCTTCTTTCCCTTGGCATACCTGTCTCACAAGTGTTGAAAGCTACAGGGCTGACCCAGGAACAAATCAACAAGATATAAGAACAAGACGGCGGCACGTTGCTCACAAAGACACTCAAAAGGCTGGCAGGGGACCAATTCCCTTGCCAGCCTTTTGAGATGATAGCTGGGATAACAGCCTCTTTATACTATTACGCGCCAAGCACGGCAGCGGCGAAGGCTTTGCCATATTCGCGCCACTTGCGCTCAGCCTCCATGTCGGGAGCCCAAAGCTGCTTGCCCGGTTCGGCGGCAATCTCGAAGCCCGCTTCCTCCAATCGCTGCTGGATGCGCTTCTCGCCACCGCCGCCCCAGCCAATGGAGCCAAAGGCCGCAGCCTTCTTGTTCTTGCACTTCATACCGTGGATCATTTCCAGGAGTCCGGCAATGGCGTAGGTAATGCCCATATTGACCGTCGGGCTGCCCACCATAATGGCCTTGGAGCGGAACACCTCGACGAGAATGTCGTTCTTGTCGTCCTTGGCAGCGTTCATCAACACCACACGGACGGTCGGGTCGAAATCGCGGATGCCGTCGGCAATGGCCTGGGCCATGCGTCGCGTGCTCTGCCACATCGTATCATAGATGATGGTGATCTGATGCTCCTGATAGTTGGTTGACCACTGGAGATACTTTTCTACGATCTCGCCGATATGGTTGGTCCAGATGACTCCGTGGGACGGAGCGACCATCTTCAGAGGCAGGTTCATGCCTACTATTTCCTTCACCTTGCGGTTGACCATCGGGTTGTAGATATTGAGGATGTTGGCATAGTACTTCTCAGCCTCATCAAACAGGTCCTTCTGGTTCACCGTGTCGTCGTAGAGGCTCTCCGTAGCGTAGTGCTGTCCGAAGACGTCGTTGGAAAAGAGGATTTCCTCCTTGTCCGCATAGGTCACCATGGTGTCGGGCCAGTGGCACATCGGAGCCTCAACAAACGTGAGCGTGTTCTCGCCGATGCAGAGCGTGTCGCCCGTCTTCACGTTATGGAAGTTCCAGTCCTTATGATACAGTCCGCGCAAGATGCCTTCCGCCTTCTTCGTGCAATAGATCGGCGTATCAGGAATCTCGCGCATCAGCACGGGCAGTGCACCGCTATGGTCGCTCTCGCTGTGGTTCACCACGATGGCATCGATTGCTTGGAGGTCGATCTCTTCCTTGAGATGGGCCACAAACTCCTGGTCATAAGGATTCCATACCGTGTCGATGAGGACGGTCTTCTCGTCCCGGATCAAATAGGAATTGTAGCTTGTACCCTTGTGGGTAGAAAGCTCGTCGCCATGGAAGGTCTTCAGTTCCCAGTCAATCTTGCCTACCCATGTCACTTTGTCGGTTATTCTCTTTCCCATAATGATTTGCTATTGATTAGATGTTCGTTCGGGGGGCAAAGGTACAACTAAATATCGACAATCTATAGAAATTACAAACAAAAAGTCTTTAAAAGAAAAAATAGTGACAAAGCACGCTGCGTGACAAATGCTGGTCCTACGAGAATTGGCATTATTTTTGCAGCCAAATTTCCAGTCGAGATTGCTGTCGTAATTGCTGTCGATTATCCATTCAAAAATTGTAGTCGAGATTGTAGTCGAACAAGAAATTATCACAGAGCAAAACAATTATAGAGCAAAACAATCAGAGAGCAAATGAATATAGAAGAAGTAAGGAGCTATGCGCTTTCGCTGCCAGGCGTGACCGAAGACCAACCGTTTGGTGAGGACAATGTCACCTTCCGCGTGGAAGGCAAAATCTTCCTGTGCCTTTGGCTGGGTAGAGAGGGACAAGACTGGAAGGGCGGGCCACGCTTTGCCTGCAAATTGCCTCCCGATCGAAACGAGACGTTGCGCCTGCAGTATGAGGCGGTGACGCCAGCCTTCCATTGGAACAAGAAGCATTGGAGCGACGTATATTATGAGCAATTGGCCACACCGCTGGTAAGAGACTGGATCAGAGAGTCGCACGACCTGGTCGTCAGCAAACTGCCCAAAGTGCTCAGGGCGAAATATCTCTGAGAGACATACGGCCAAGTCGCTCACCACAGCAAACCACTTGCCATAGAAAGCTGCTTGCCATAGAAAGCTGCTCACCACAGCAAACCACTTGCCATAGAAAGCTGCTTGCCACAGAAAACTGCTTGCTACAGAAAGCTGATCGCCATAGCAAGTTGCTCGCCACAGACAGAAAAGGCTGCGCTGGTCTTCTTTCGACACCACGCAGCCTTTGTTGCTTACTGATCTTGCAGAACCACTTTGTCAGTCCGTCATCATTTGTAGCGCATCCACTTGATGATTTCCTTCATGCTCGGCTTTTTGCCGTACATGAGGATGCCGACACGATAGATCTTGCCACCAGCCCAAATCATGAAGAAGGCCGTGGCGTAGAGCAAGACGACGCTCAGCAATTCCTGCCACAAGGGCACGCCAAAGGGGATGCGCACCATCATGACGATGGGAGAGGTCAGGGGAAACAGAGAGGTCCAGAAAGCCAGCGGACCATCGGTATTCTCGACACTGTACATGGCGGCGTAAAGACCGAAGAGGGTGATCATCGTGACGGGAATGACAAACTGCGAACTGTCCTCCTGCTCGTTGATACTGGCTCCCGTGGCAGCGAAGAAACTCGCATAGAGGAGGTAGCCTCCGACAAACATGAGCAGGAACATGATGGCCAGTTCGGCCAAAGGCAAGTTGCCAAGCATAGAAAGCATCTCCTGCGCCTCGACATTGGGCTGGGCCTGAGCCGCCTGCATCACGGCAGGATTGGCAGCAGACATCGTGTCCATGGCGTTGATACCGAAATAGACGGACACACCCGAGAGAATCACCACAAGCAGGATGGCCCAAATAGCCATTTGAAGGAGACCTACGAGCATCACGCCAATAATCTTTCCCATCATCAGTTCAAAAGGCTTGACACTGCTCACCATCAGTTCGACGATGCGGTTGGCCTTTTCCTCGATGACGCTCTGCATCACCTGGCCTCCATAGCCTACGACGAACATATAGATGAGGAACGTGAACAGGAATCCCACCACCATGGCTACGACACCGCTGGAGATGGTCTCGTCGCCCTGGTCGTTCCACTTCACGGTCTCCACCTTCGTACCTTTTTCCACCTCGCTGATGATCTTGTCGAGCTGGGCAATGCCCGAGGCTTTCAGCCGCTGCTGCCTCACCTGATCGTCCAGGGTCGTCTGGACGTAGGAGAGCAAGTTGACAGGCACCTCCTTCCTGCTATAGATACAGACCTTCGCCTTGTTGTCGAGCAGTCCGCGGGGAATGCTCACCACAGCGTCGTAGGGAGAGTCCTCGCTACGCATCTCGTTGTTGAGACTTGGCACCAGCGTGAAGTGGAAGGTCTCCGTCTCCTTCAGCGCCTTGAAGTATTGTCCCGAGGGATCGATGACGGCCACGTGCTGCTGCTCATCGTTCTCGATCGACGAGAGCCAAAGCGGCACAAAGATGAGTGCGGCCATGATGAGTGGCGAGACGATGGTGAGCACGATGAAACTCTTCTTCTGAATGCGCTTGAGAAACTCGCGCTCGATGATAATCAATATTTTGTTCATGGTTGCGGGGGGTTAAAGATTGCTGACGGAATTGCCATTTTCTTCCTTTGGCGACTGCCGATGATTCACTGTCTGCTCGCCGTCTTCCTTTGGCGACTGCTGACGGTTTTCTATCTGCTCATCGGCCCACTGCGCGTCTTTGCCGATCAGCTGGAGGAAGATGTCGTTCATCGACGGGATCTGTTCGGCAAAAGCGCGCACCTCCACCTTGCCGGCCAGATAGCCGACCAGTTGGTTGCCCGTGGCGTCGCCGTGAGCCTTGAGCAAGTAGGAGTGGATACCTGCGCGCTCCTCCTGGCGAACTATGTCAAAGGGGCTGTCAGGCTCCACAGAGAGCACGTCGGGCGTCTGAAGCTCATAGAGGCCCGTGCGGTGAGCCTCCTTGATTTGCCTCATGTCGCCCTTGAGCACCACCTCGGAGTGGTTGATGAGCGCGATGTCGTCGCAGATCTCCTCCACGCTGGCCATGTTGTGGGTCGAGAAGATAATGGTGTGTCCCTTCTCCTTGAGTTGGAGAATCTCCTGCTTGAGTTGCTCGGCGTTGACCGGGTCGAAGCCCGAGAACGGCTCGTCGAAGATGAGAAGGTCGGGCTCGTGGAGGACGGTGATGATAAACTGCACCTTCTGCGCCATTCCCTTGGACAATTCTTCGAGTTTGCGGTTCCACCAGGGCATGATGCCAAACTTCCGAAACCACTCCTTGAGGCGGGTCTCGGCCTCGCGCCTTGTGAGCCCTTTGAGTCGGGCCAAATAGACCGCCTGCTCGCCCACCTTCATCTTTCGATAGAGTCCGCGCTCCTCGGGCAGATAGCCGATGCGGGCCACGTCGGCGGGCTGCATCTGCCGTCCGTCGAAGATCACCTCGCCCCTGTCGGGAGCAGTGATGCGGTTGAGGATACGGATCAAGGTGGTCTTGCCCGCACCGTTAGGGCCAAGGAGTCCGAAGACGCGGCCACGACGCATGGTCAGCGAGACATCGCTGAGCGCGACGTGACGGTCGAACGCCTTGGTGACATTTCTCACTTCAATAAAATTCTCCATTTGTATTGTTTAAGAGTAAAAAAGAAATCCCCAAGCGCATGATCTTCCTTCTTGTATCCTATATAGTCTTTGTTGCGTCCTATATAGTCCTTCTCCATATCCTATATAGTCCTTTCTACAGTCCTATATAGAATGAGACAAGCGGGAGTCCACCATGCGATTGGGGATGAAAGAATGTCAAATACTATGCTTCGAAGTTCTTCAAGTCGTCGGCATGGAAGGCCTGGATATAGGCGGCCTTGCCCATCACCTCCTCCTCGGCCATGCGCACAAAGACGTTGGCACTCTTCTCGAACAACTCCGGCGCACGCGTTGCGTCGTCGAGGATGAGCAGGGAAGCGACGATGTCGGCAGTCATGTCGTAGAGACGACGGCCCAGGAAGTCGTGCTCGTCCTGGTTGGCGCCCGCCTTGACCTTGTCGAGGCAAGCCTCGTAGGTAGCCACGAGTTTGGCCACACGCTCCTGCAGCGGCTTGAGGCTCTCGGAGACCTCACCCTGCAGCATCTCCTTCATGATGTTGAGGTAGGTGTCATTGGTGATGTAGCGGATGGCAGCCACTACCTGCAGCTGGGTCGTACCCTCATAGATAGAGAAGATACGCGCGTCGCGGAAGAGGCGCTGCGACTTATACTCCATGATGAAGCCCGAACCTCCGTGGATGGAGATGGCGTCGTAGGCGTTCTGGTTAGCCCACTCCGAGTTGGTGCCCTTGGCCAGCGGCGTGAAGGCATCAGCCAATCGGTTCCACTTCTTCAGTTCCTGACGCTCCTCGGGCGTCAGTTTGCGGTCGCGGCCGATATCCTCCAGTGCCTTGTAGAGATCGACATAGCGTGCCGTCTGATAGAGCAGGGAGCGACCCGCGTCGAGCTTGGCCTTCATGCGCGAGAGCATGTCATAGACGGCGGGGAAGCTGATGATCTTCTTGCCAAACTGCATGCGCTCCTTGGCGTAGGCCAGTCCCTCGTTGTAAGCCTCCTGCTCCACGCCGACGCTTTGTGCGGCAATGCCCAGGCGCGCACCATTCATCAAGGCCATCACATACTTGATGAGACCCATGCGTGTGCTGCCACAGAGCTCTGCCTTGGCGTTCTTGAAGACCAGCTCGCAGGTGGGCGAACCGTGGATACCGAGTTTGTGCTCGATGTGGCGCACCGTGACGCCGCCGCTCTGCTTGTCGTAGATGAACATCGAGAGGCCACGTCCGTCGTGTGTGCCCTCCTCAGAGCGGGCAAGCACCAGGTGGATATCAGAGTCGCCATTGGTGATGAATCGCTTCACACCGTTCAGACGCCACGTGCCGTCCTCGTCCTGTGTGGCCTTGAGCATGACGCGCTGCAGATCGCTGCCAGCGTCGGGCTCCGTGAGGTCCATCGACATCGAGGCTCCCTCGCAGACGCGGGGGATGTACTTCTGTCGCTGCTCCTCCGATCCAAACTCATAGAGCGTGTCGATGCAGCTCTGCAGGCTCCAAATGTTCTGGAAACCCGCATCGGCCGCCGAGATGACCTCGGAGAGCATGGAGAAGACCACGTTGGGAAGGTTCAGGCCACCGTACTTACGCGGCATGGAGACACCCCACAGGCCCGCCTTGCAGGTAGCGTCGATATTCTCGACCGTCTTGCTCGCATAGACCATGCGTCCATCGACGAGGTGCGGACCTTCCAAATCGACCGACTCACTGTTCGGCTCGATGATGTTGGCGGCCACGTCGCCCGTAATGTCCAACACGCGCTTATAGTTCTCTATCGCATCTTCGTAGCAGACGGGAGCGTCGGCAAACTGATCCTTGTCAGCATAGCCCTTCTCCTTCAGCTCCACGATGCGCTTCATCAACGGGTGATCGAGGTGGAACTCAATCTCCGGATGGTCGGTATAGTAATTTGCCATAATATGAATTCCCTGCCGCCCGGCCCTTAGGAGCCCGGCATGAGGGGGTCTTTTTTACTTTGTATTTTCCTTATAATATTTAATCAGCTTGGGAACCACCTCCTCTACGCTGCCCGTGATCACATAGTCGGCAATGCGGTTGATGGGCGCCTCGGGGTCGGTGTTGACCGAGATGATGATGCCCGAGTCCTGCATACCAGCGATATGCTGGATCTGTCCCGAGATACCGCAGGCGATATAGACCTTCGGGTGGACTGTGATGCCAGTCTGACCGATCTGACGATCGCTATCGACCCATCCTGCGTCCACGGCCGCGCGGCTTGCGCCGACCTCTCCATGCAGGAGGTTGGCCAACTCAAAGAGCTGGTCGAAGTTTTCCTTTGATCCCACGCCGTAGCCACCAGCCACGACGATCGGCGCGCCCTTGAGGTTGTGCTTGGCCTCCTCGACGTGGCGGTCGAGCACCTTGACGACATAGTCCTCTGCCGGCACATACTTGGCCACCTCGGGATAGACCACCTCGCCCTTGGCCTTGCCCTCATAGAGCGCCTTCTGCATCACGCCCGGACGCACCGTGGCCATCTGCGGGCGGTGCTCAGGATTGACGATCGTGGCGACGATGTTGCCACCGAAGGCGGGACGAATCTGATAGAGGAGTCCATCATAGTGCTTTCCGGCCTTGCGGTCGTCGAAGTCGCCGATCTCCAGTTCGGTACAGTCGGCGGTCAGTCCGCTCGTCAGCGACGACGACACGCGCGGTCCCAGGTCGCGTCCGATGACCGTGGCGCCCATCAGCGCGATCTGCGGCTGCTCCTCCTTGAAGAGGTTGACCAGGATGTCGGTATGGGGAGCGGAGGTGTAGGGGAAGAGACCCTCGCCGTCGAAGACAAACAGTTTGTCCACACCATACGGCAGGATCTGCTCCTCGACCTTTCCCTTGATGTCCTTTCCGGCTACGATGGCGTGGAGCTCCACGCCCTGCTGATTGGCCAGTTTGCGGCCCTTGGTGAGCAACTCCTGTGACACCTCGGCCACCTTCGTGCCCTCTATCTCGCAATAAACAAATACGTTATTCATCTTGTCGTTTGTCTTAGCCAATAATCTTTTCGTCCAACAATTCCCTTACGAGGCTCTCGATATCCTTGTCCTCGCCGGTCAGCGTCTTGCTCTCCTTGGCCTGGAAGACGATGTTCTTCACGGCCTTGACCTTGGTGGGCGATCCGCTGAGACCACACTGTGAGGGGTCGCCATCGACATCGGCCACGCTCCACTGGTGGAGCGTCAGGTAGGGGCGCTCCTCATAGAGCTTGCTCCAGGGCTCCTCGCCCGTGCGCTCCATGGGGCAGGTGGCATACTTGTACTTCATCACGAGCTTGGCGTTGCACGGGCGGCACGGGGCAGCCGATCCATTGACGGTGACGACGACGGGCAGCGGTGTCTCCACCGTCTCCACACCTCCGTCGATATGGCGGCGGATCGTGGCCTTGCCCTCCTCCACCTTGAGGATCTCCTCAGCATAGGTCACCTGGTTGAGCCCCAGCTTCTGTGCTACCTGCGGGCCCACCTGGGCCGTGTCGCCGTCGATAGCCTGTCGGCCACCGATGACGATATCCACATCGCCAATCTTTTGGATGGCCGTGGCCAGTGCATAGGATGTGGCCAGCGTATCGGCACCTGCGAAGAGGCGGTCCGTCAGCAGCCAGCCAGTATCGGCACCTCGGTACAATCCCTGGCGGATGATCTCGCCCGCGCGCGGAGGACCCATCGTCAGCAGGCCTACCGTGCTCCCCGGGTGCTGCTCCTTGAGGCGCAAGGCCTGCTCCAGCGCATTAAGGTCTTCGGGATTGAAGATGGCGGGCAAAGCGGCGCGATTCACCGTTCCTTCGGCCGTCATCGCATCTTTGCCCACGTTTCTCGTGTCGGGTACTTGCTTGGCAAGTACAACAATCTTTAAACTCATAAATCCTGTATGTGTTACTTATTTTCTTATTTCTATCTTATCCTCCAGTCTTTTCACCGTTTTGTATTCCACCAAACCGCTATTCGTGAAACAACCTGAGTGATATATCCTAAAAGAACCGCTGCAAAGGTAGTTATTTTCCCCGTTATGGGCAAACATTGTGCACAAAAACGACAAAGATGTGCACAAATCGGGGCAAATGTGTAAACAAAATCCCTCATTTTGGGAAGAAGCCGACCGACTTTCTTGCCAAAACGAGGGATTTGAGACTTTATTCCAACGGCGCCCCATCGCCAGTAGGGCTATATGGTTCGACTATATGGCTCGACTACACGAGCGACTATATGAGCAACTATATGGGCGGCTATTGGAGCAGCTTATAGGGTTCGACAGCTTATACGAGGGTAGCCACCACCTCCTCGCGCGACTGCGGGAGCAGGTCGATGACCGGTATCTCGGGCAGGGTGTAGCATCCCGGGGCCAGTCGGAAGGAGGCGCGGGCCACCCCGACCAGGATCTGCGCCGTGAGCGCCGGGTTGTTGATGCTCATGTCGAAGGACATGCGCTGGTTGGGCGTCTTGCCGCTCGTGCCCTTGCGGGTGAGGTGTACGCCGTGGCCCATATCGCGCACGTCGTCCACCGACTTCACGGCGAAGACGTGGAGCTCGTCGTGGGCAAAGTAGTCGTCAGCCTTGAGTTCCGCCTCGACCTGCGCCACGGTGTAGCCGTCCTCCAGTTCCACATAGACCATGCGGCGATGGATGCCCTCGCCCAGGGGGATGGTCATGGAGAGCGCGTTCTTGACGCCCTTCTTGGAGCGAGCCACGACGCTGTGGCCCATCGACATACCCGGACCGAAGTTGGTGTAGGTGAGGCCCTTCGGGGCGAGAGCCTCCAGGAGCACGCGCACCACGGAGTCGCTTCCCGGGTCCCATCCAGCGGCGATGACGCTGACGCGGCCCGCCTTCTTGCAGTTTTCCATCTGTCGCGTGCGGTATTCGAGGATGCTGGTGTGGATGTCGAAGCTATCGACGGTGTTAATGCCCAAGGCCACCAGGCGCTCGGCGTAGTCGGGGCAGGAGCGCGTCGGCGTGCAGAGGAAGGCCACGTCGACCTCCTTGAGCTTCGTGATGTCGTCGACCACCTCGTAGGGGGTCAGTTCGAGTGGTTTGTCCTTGTCACCCTGACGGCGTACAACGCCTGCAATCTCAAAATCGGGGGCAGCCTCAAGAGACTCGACCGTGTAACGTCCGATGTTGCCGTAGCCAACTACGGCGGCTCTGATTTTCTTCATAGGTCATTAACTTTTTGTTATTCTGCAAACAATTTTCGCCGACAAAAGTACATTTTTTCCATGAAACGAAACGTCACCGACTTGTTTTTTTAACAAAAATACCTACTTCTTGTCATAAATCAAGCATCCGAAGTTTTGAGCCTCACCACTCGTTGTCATCAAATCGTAACCCGCAAAGCGCGCCGCGTTCCACATTTTTTGCCTAACTTTGCCCCCGATTCATGAGCATTCATAAATATGGAAGACAAGCATTATCGCATACTGGTGGTCGACGACGAGGCCGACCTCTGCGAGATTCTTCAGTTCAACCTGGAGGCGGAGGGCTACCGGACCGACGTGGCCTACTCCGCCGAAGAGGCGCTGACGCTGGACATTGCCGCCTACGACCTGCTGCTGCTGGACGTGATGATGGGCGAGATGTCGGGTTTCGAGATGGCCAGAAGAGTGAAGGAAAACCCGCTGACGAAGCAGACGCCCATCATCTTTCTGACCGCGCGCGACACAGAGGACGACACCGTGGAGGGCCTCAACCTCGGCGCCGACGACTACATCTCGAAGCCTTTCTCGCTGCGCGAGGTGCTGGCCCGTGTCAAGGCGGTGCTGCGCCGCACGTCGCAGGAGGCGGAGGCACAGGACGAGGAGGGCGTGATCCGCTTCCAGGGCCTCGTCCTCGACGACAACCGCAAGGAGGTGTGGGTCGATGGGGAGCACGTCGCGCTCACGCGCATCGAGTATTCGCTGCTCCTGATGATGCTGGAGAACAGGGGGAAGATCCTGAGCCGCCAGCAGCTCATCAATCATGTGTGGCCCCACGACGTGATCGTGCTCGACCGCACCGTGGACGTCAACATCACGCGGCTGCGCCGCAAGGTGAAGGCCTACGCCGAGCATATCGTGACGCGGCAGGGGTTCGGCTACGGATTTGAGGTGAAGACCAACTGACGGGATGATGGGAGACGGAAGGATGAGACAGAACAACCAAGAGACTACGCAAAGGAACAACCCGCAGACTACGCAAGGGAACAACCAAGGGGACAACCAAGGGAACATCCAAGGGACTACGCAAGGGGACAACCAAGGGACCGCCCAGGGGCCCACGGGGCTTCCTCCCTTCGCGCCGCTGCGCACCCGCATCCCCGTGGGAATGCGCCTCTACCTCGGAGTGCTCTCCATCTTCCTGCTCTTTGCCTTCACCTTCATCGTCTATCAGCAGCGACGGGAGAAGGACTACAAGGTGTCGGTGCTCGACGCGCGCCTCCAGGACTTCAACGTGCAGATGAGCGAGGCCATCACCTCGTCGCCGAAGGACATCAAACCGTTCATCGACCGCTACATCGTCGACAACGACATGAGGGGGCTGCGCGTGACGCTCATCCGTCCCGACGGCACGGTCTTCTACGACACGTGGCAGAAGGACCTGAGCCACATCCACAACCACGCCAACCGCCAGGAGGTGCGCCAGGCCCTCGACGACGGCAGCGGCCACGCCATCGAGCGCAAGAGCGCCACCGTGCCGCAGGCTTTCTTCTACTCCGCCACCTATTTTCCCTCCCACCGCTACATCGTCCGCAGCGCCCTGCCCTACAACGACAACCTCGCCAGCGTGCTCAACACGGACAAAAACTATCTTTGGTTTGCGCTGGGCGCCGTCGTGCTGCTGACGCTCCTGCTCTACAACTTCACGCGCCGACTGGGCAACAACATCACCAAACTGCGCCTCTTCGCCTCGCGGGCCGACCACAACGAGTCGCTCGACATCAAGGACCTGGCGGTCTTTCCCGACGACGAGCTGGGCGACATCGCCGAGCGCATCATCAAGGTCTATAAGCGCTACCAGCGCACGCGCAGGGAGCAGGACGAACTCAAACGCCAGCTCACCCACAACATCGCCCACGAGCTGAAGACGCCCGTGGCGAGCATCCAGGGCTACCTGGAGACGCTCATCAACCATCCCACGATCGACGAGAAGACGCGCCAAATGTTTTTCGACCGCTGCTACGCGCAGAGCCAGCGGCTCTCCTCGCTGCTGGCCGACATCTCGACGCTCAACGTCATGGACGAGGTGAAGGACCTCCACGGCAAGGAGACGGTGGACATCGCGCGGATGGTCCGGGAGATAGAGCAGGAGACGGCGCTGCAGTTTCAGCAAAGGCAGATGAGGCTCCTCGTCTCGCTGCCCGCCGAACTGACGGTGAGGGGCGTGAGGAGCATGCTCTACAGTATCTTCCGCAACCTCATCGACAACGCCCTGGCCTATGCGGGAGAGGAGACGACCGTCTATGTCAAGGCGCGTGCCGAGGACAACTATTGGCAGTTTACCATCGCCGACACGGGCCGCGGCGTGCCCGAGGAGCATCTGCCGCGCCTCTTCGAACGCTTCTACCGCGTCGACAAGGGGCGAAGCCGGTCGCTCGGAGGCACAGGCCTGGGGCTCGCCATCGTCAAGAACGCCGTCATCCTCCACCGCGGCAGCATACGCGTCAGCAACCGCGAGGGGGGCGGACTGCAGTTTGACTTCTCCCTGGCCAAGGAATAAAAAAAACAAAGGTCAGCAGGGAAACAACTAAACAACAAGTACAACGCTTCGCGAGGAGGCGGAGGAGGAAGTGGGGGAGGCCTTAACGTAACATGTAACATGTAACATGTAACAATGCGACTCCATGCGACCAATGCGACGTGTATCTGAGAAGAACGCTTACACGACCTTGTCCTGCTTGCGAGGAGGCGGAAGTGGGAGGCCTTAACGTAACATGCAACATGTAACATGTAACAATGCAGGACGGGCACAAAAGAAGGAAAGCGGTCTGCCGCGGCGTTGTAACCGTATTGTAACGCGATAGCAAAAAGTTTGTAGCATCGTCGGCGTAACTTTGCACCCGAAGAAATTAACAAACATAACATTTACAACACATGGAGACCATTTATCTGTGTATCGTCATCTTCCTGCTCTGCCTGGCCGTCTTCGACTTGTTTGTCGGCGTGAGCAACGATGCGGTCAACTTCTTGCAATCGGCCGTCGGCGCCCGCGTGGCGTCGTTTCGCACCATCCTCATCATTGCCTCGGTGGGCGTGATGCTCGGCGCCGTGATGTCCTCGGGCATGATGGACGTGGCCCGCCACGGCATCATGATGCCGGCCCACTATTCCTTCCACGAGGTGATGACCATCATGCTGGCCGTGATGGTGACGGACATCATCGTGCTCGACGCGTTCAACACGCTCGGCATGCCTACCTCCACCACCGTCTCGCTCGTCTTCGAGCTGCTGGGCGGCACGGCGATGCTCGCGCTGCTCAAGGTGATGGGCGACCCCACGCTGGAATACGCCGACCTGCTCAACTCCGACAAGGCCTTGCAGGTGATCATCGCCATCTTCGTCTCGGTGGCCATCTCCTTTGTCATCGGCATGGTGGTGATGTGGCTGAGCCGCATCGTCTTCACCTTCCACTACTCGAAGCACAGCCGCTATAGCATCGCCATCTTCGGCGGCATCGCCTTCACGGCCCTCTCCTACTTCATCTTCATAAAGGGCATGGGCAAGAGCCCCTACCTGCCCGAGAACGTGCGCGACTACATCGAGGAGCACACCAACTGGCTGCTGCTCTGCACCTTCCTCGTCTCTACCGTCGCGATGCAGGCGCTCCACCTGCTGCGCGTCAACATCTTCAAGTTTACCGTCCTCATGGGCACGTTTGGCCTCGCCATGGCCTTTGCCGGCAACGACCTTGTCAACTTCATCGGCGTGCCGCTGGCTGGCCTCGACTCCTACCAGGACTTCACGGCCAACGCCCACGGCCAGACCATCGACACCTTCATGATGTCCTCGCTGATGGAGAGCGCCACGACGCCGCCCCTCTACCTAATCCTGGCGGGCCTGGTGATGATCTTCGCCATGGCCACCTCGAAGAAGGCGCAGCACGTCATTCAGACCTCCGTCGATCTCTCCCGCCAGGACGAGGGCGACGAGATGTTTGGTTCGAGCCGCGCCGCCCGCGCCATCGTCCGCTGCTCCCAGAACCTGATCGAGGGCGGCAAGCGCCTCTTCCCCGCTGGCCTGCGCCGCTGGGTGGGCACGCGCTTCAACACCAACGAGGTGGAGCTCCAGGACGACAAGGCCGCCTTCGACGTGGTGCGCGCCGCCATCAACCTGGTCATCGCCTCCATGCTCATCACCTTCGGCACCAACCATCAGCTGCCCCTCTCCACTACCTACGTCACCTTCATGGTGGCCATGGGCACGAGCCTGGCCGACCGCGCCTGGAGCCGCGAGAGCGCCGTCTTCCGCGTCACGGGCGTGCTGAGCGTCATCGGCGGCTGGTTTATCACGGCGGGCGTGGCCTTCATCGCCTGCGCCCTGGTCTGCCTCGCCATGTGGTTTGGCGGCGTCGTCGTGCAGTGTGGCTTCATGGCGCTCGTGGTCTTCCTGCTCTACCGCAGCAACCGCCAGTACAAGGCGAAGAGCGCCAAGGCCAAGCAGGAGGACGACACTTTCCGCCTGATGATGCGCACGCGCGACCCGGAGCTGGTCTGGGAGATGCTGCGCAGCCACGTGCGCGACACGCAGAGCACGGTCTGCAAGTATATCATGGAGCAATACAACGCCATCGTCGAGGCCTTTGCCACGCAGAACGTGCGGGCGCTGCGGCAGAGCCAAAAGAGCATGCGCCGCGAACTGGACCTGCTGAAGAAGTATCGCCGCCAGGAGATGCTGGGCCTGCGCCGATCGCCGATGGACCTGGCCATCGAGCGCAACACGTGGTTCCACGTCGGCATCAACAGCGACCAGCAGTACGTCTACACGCTGCGCCGCATGCTCGCCCCCATCAAGGAGCACGTCGACAACAACTTCAACCCGCTCCCGAAGGCCTACGAGACGGAGTATGAGCCGATACGCCGCAGGGTCAACGAACTGATGCGCGCCACCTACGAGCAAATCTCCACGGGACAATACGCCAACTATCGCGCCACGCTGGCCGAGGCCGACGGCTGCAAGGACGACTTGTCGCTCGTGCGCAAGGAGCACCTCAACCGCATGCAGAAGAGCCACGGCACCAAGATGATACAGGTGGACCTGGTCTATCTCAATCTCCTGCAGGAGACGCAGCAGCTGCTGAGCGTCATGCGCCACCAGTTGCGGGCCGCCAAGAAGTTTATGGAGGAGGGCCAGGGCCAGCTCCAAAGCCTCGCCGACTGATCGCCGGGGCTGCACGAGAACCGCAGCGCGCGTAGGGGGGGCTTCCCTCATCTCCCCTGCCCTCTTTGCTTCCCAAGCAAACAGGTATAGATTGAAAAAAATTGGGATAACCAACAGGGCACCCGTCTTCTGCCGACGAGTGCCCTTGTTTTTTGTTTGTGTGGATCATGCTGAAATCCTTAACGGCATGATGACATGATGACATGATGGCGATTTAGTTGTAGCCATTGTGCTCATGGAGCAACTTGATGATTCTGTTTACACCTGACGCTCAGAATCCACCGTTGGATTAATATGCTGTCTCATAATCCGCGTTATTTATTCGTCAAAGCCTATTGTTTCGTCTGCTATTGCTAAGAACAGTTCCATTTTAACTTGTTCGTTGAAGTCCTCCTCCCCGTCGAGAATGGAAGAAATCAATTTGTCCAGCAACTCCTTTTCAATTCTTCCGGCAGCAAGATGATAGCTGATATTCTCCATCTCCGAAAGGAATCGCTTGATACAATACAGATAGCCATTCAGTGATAGGAACAATACGCCTATCGTGATTGAAAGTCTTTTGTTGCCGTCAGAGAAGGAATGGTTACGATTGACAGACCACACCAGATGCACTAGCTTATCCTTGAATGAGGGATAGTAGTCATCATTCTGCACCATCTCAAGCGCACTTTCCAGATAGCCGATATTTATGTCTGAGCAGTCTCCACCTCCACTGTGTTCTATGGTTGACCGATGTGTAGCGAGTGCTTGCTCCAATGTAATGTATATCGTCATATTAGTCGCGCTCCTTTAATCGTTTCAATGCATCCTCATACTGCTCCAGTCTCTTCTCAAGATCCATGCTCTTTTCACCAAGGAATCTGTCGAAGTCTGAAGACGGCACACTGCTGATATACTCTTTCAGATTTTCGTGCAGCGCATCGCGGAAACACAGGTCTCTGCTTGCCATCTTATTTCTGGCTTTTTCTCTCAGAGGCTCAAACGCCCTGAAACTTTCAAAGTCTACAAATAATCGATCGGTCTCTGCGCTTGACAATTTGCGGCCCAAATATGTTGACTTTTTCTTCAACGCGTCAGCAAAACCAACTTCATAACTTGCTATGATATCCAGCACCTCGCTATACATGGTGTCACGTACTTTCTCATTAGCAGCAAGTTTCAAGACTTTTCGATATTCAGCAGCATTCTCCTTGAAAATACTTTTGTAGATCTTATCGGTATAGACCATATACTTGAAGTTACCCATATCTACATAGTCCCTTAGAGCATCAGTAAACTCTTTGCGATAATCTTCACCCCTAAGTATGTTGTCGACAAAGTCTTCGTCTCGTTGGTTGATGTACTTGGTGCTTCCACCCGTACGCTTGTTGATGGTATCAATGACAATGTCCAAAATGGTGCTCCTGAGCTGCATGGCTTTCTGGCTGTCAGTGAGCAACATGGCGATATTCAAGAGTGTGCGGAAGTTGTATATACCCAGCACTGTGGTTTTGGTACCGAAATCGATTTCGGCACCAACACTATTCTGCACTACTAACTTAAAGTCCATCAAGCGTTTACCTCGAAGCACCTCGTAGCCGTTGCGTTCCAGTTCCCTGGCATGTTTCTCCAGGCAAAGTTCTATGGTTCGCTCTGTAACCTCGAAGAAATCAGCTATCTGCTTCTTTACGAACTTATATTCGTTCTCAAACAAGATGCCCTTGATACCAACTGCCTTCTGGATTTCCCCGACGGCCAGTTGGTTGTTGAGCACATTCTGTCGCATGACAGACGAGCTTGCAAAATTCTTTTCCATAGTCTACACGAGTTTGATTTTACCTGTTAGTAACTGCTGCATCATGCCTACTTCTGTATTCTTGAATCCTTTTGATTTATACCCATCGAGCCTCACTTTACCCGTAAGCAGGTTCTGCAAGCCATTTGGCCGTGCGTTTCTGTTCGGCAAGGACAACCTTGATTCTATTGAGATCTTTATTTGCCATCTTTTTGAGCATTATATTCCAATTACAAAGGTACAGTTTTCTCTTGAAACAAAGAAGAAAGCCACGGAATTATGCACACAATTATGCGTTTTACGTCTATTTTAACTCAAAAAGCATCCATTTTCCCCTCAGAAAATTAGTCTTCTGCATTTTCGTGATGATTTTCATTGATTTTACGTTCTTTTCAAAGAAAGGGGTTGTACAATAGTGGCTTAAAGGCTAAAAGCACAACCTTTGCATACAATAATAAGTAACAACACGTTTGAGGTCACAAATTGTGATCTCAAAAAAAATAGAAATATGGCAAAGTGGCTCAGGGGGAGATTGTCCGTGGATAGACACCTCTCCTAAGCAAAATATTTCTCATTCTGATTTACGATTGAATCTCTGAATTCTTTCTTTGACTATTCGTAAATAGGTACGTTTCGTCTTGTCTGTCAAAAAAGAATTGTTGGTCAAATGCTCTACTTCGTCAGGCAAGACAGAAAAAGAGTCAAGGATCATTTCTATACGCTTCTCCTTCAGACCGATAAGCGCTCCGAATCGCTCAAAGTCCAGACGGCAAGGATGTCCTGTTCGCTCATACACATCACTTTTCTCCAGCGTCAGAGAAAACCCCCCGTTCAATCCCAGGTCCTCGCCCTCGAGATGGAGACTGGTGTTCATCAGGTCATAGGCGGGAGCAAGCTGGTAATGCTCGCCAATTCTGATGATGGAGAAGTTCTTCAGATGGTCGTCACCATTGCCGTAGATGTAATTGAACACAACCAACTTAAAGAAGCGTTCCATGGCTATCATCCAGGCAGGAATATATCGCCTTATCGCACAGGCAATATCCTCGAAGCATCCATCATATTTGAAATAAGTACCTTGCTCGGCTTCATTCTTACCAACCAGAGAAGCGAAATCCTCCATGAGATATTTGCTTCCGTCCTTGGCTATGTCAAACCGCTTAGTGATATATATCATGTCGCCATGAGGGGTAAAGCAAAGGCCATTTTCTGCAGTAATGATGCCATATACCTGTGAAGCTATCTGCATGGTAAGATGCTCGTTGGCTGGAATCTGCTTCCTTGTTTGAAGAGTATTGTCCCAAGGTGCTGGCTTCAGGATATAGCGAGAGCGTTCATCCGTCTGCGAGATTCTGATGATTCCATTCTCTATCACTGCAGGATATTTCTCCTGAGCTCCAGATACGGAGATACGTCTCATGGCTATCATGGTCTCTGACGTCTTGCTGATTTCATCTATTTCAAAATCAAGCAAATGCGACACTTTCTGACCATCAAACAGTTTTTTGCAAGCTGTAGGAGAGTAAGTGGAAAACCCATCTGCAAGGGTGGATGGGCAATGATTTAATTCTTTCATGATTCTACTTCTTTTACGGTTATTGCTCCTATCGTATCATGGGTTGCTATCTTCAGAAGAAGTCCAAAGAAATCCTTCTCGTCCAATCGCCAACTTCTGCAGACTATCTTTCTGTTTGCTCCTTCTGGAAGCATATTGGTGAAAACCGGGAATAGATAATCAGATTGATAGGGGGCTTCCCTGAAAGGCATGGTAAGCGAGACCGGATCGTGGGTCCTATCCATCATATATTGCTTGTCGTATGTAAAGGTATAACCTCTGCCCGGAGTTGACTCCTCTAAGAGTCCTGCCTCTGTGTCGTGGCAATAAACGATAGCTTTTCTCATAACTTACTTTATTTAAACCGTTTGACGAATCACATATTTAACCTCCATGCCAAGGATGTCCATGATTTTTTCAACCGTCGACAGGGAAGGGTTTCCTTTGCCGCTCTCTATTTTCTTGATGGTCGAAATGGCTATCTCGGACATGTCAGCGAGGTCTTGCTGGGTAATCCCCAAGGCCTTGCGCTGGAGTTTCATTACTTCTTGAATTTTCATATCAAGTAGTGTATTATATTGTACTTTTTGTGCAAAGGTAAGAAATGTTTTGGGATTAAACAAGAAAAAGTATCATATAATGTTCTTTATTGTCGACATAGCAAGGCAGAAGAATCCAGTTGAGCCTAAAGATGTAGTAAAGAATTGGCTACGCTCCAAAAACACCTTGGAGTATTTGGGACTTTGGGAACAGTTGAACAACCCTCATTTCAAAGGGGTCGAATTCGACTCCCTTTTGAAGTTAGAGGTCGATGATGGGCGAGCGCTCCATGGCTGAGAGATACGGGGCTTTGTCCCCTCTTTCCTGGGTTATTTGATTCACATTCAACTGGTCCCGATTTCAACGGGGACAGCAATGAGCGTATAAGACGAAAGCGGTTGTAGAAAATTTTTGCAAAGTTTTCTACATAAGAAATGTTAATTTGAGCAATGAAGCGTTGTGCGTATCGCTGATTTTTTGTATTTTTGCACCATCAAAGAAGGGGACGATATGGCAGAGATAGCTAACCGTATATACAAGACAAGCGAAGGGCAGATTCTCTTCCTCTCAGACTTCTCAGACATCAATGACAATGAGAAGGTGGTGAGTCGTGCACTTTCTGTAGAAGAAAAAAAGGGGAATATAGTACGATTAGCTAATGGGGTTTATCTTCGCCCTAAAAATACCCGATTTGGGATCGTCTATCCGTCAATAGATGAAATGGTGATGGCTATAGCCAAGCGAGACAAGGTACAAATACAACCATCAGGAGTTACAGCGCTCAACAAACTGGGGCTCTCCACACAGGTGCCGACAAAATACACTTATCTGACATCGGGAAGCGGCAGAGTCTTGACTCTTGGTAATCGGACCATAGTGTTGAAAAGAAGTGTTCCTAAGAACTTTGCTTTTCGGACCATGTTGGCAGCGCTGCTTGTACAAGCTCTTAGGACATTAGGACAAAAGAATGTAGGCGATCAAGAACTCGCTACCATTAGAAAATTGGCCAATGAAGAGATACATAAAGACTTGTTTATACAAGATCTTGCTCTCATGCCAGTATGGATGAGAAAGCTGATAACCGATATAATAGATAAAAACGAGCGTTATGACACTTTGGTTAAATCACACAACAGATGAACGAATCGCAATGTTGCAACGTGCGGAAGAGAAGTTTCGTATTAATCAGGTTGCAATAGAAAAAGACTGGTGGGTAACTGTGGTGCTCAATGCTCTTTTCAAATGCTCATGTGCAGATCAACTCATCTTTAAGGGAGGTACAAGTCTCAGTAAAGGATGGA
>ENA-OZFV01000054-OZFV01000054.1-human-gut-metagenome-genome-assembly--contig:-NODE-54-length-68236-cov-7.605829_pt1 | contig 68236 bp, 41 predicted proteins | sample MGYA00245110_ERZ653645 | MGnify/ENA primary metagenome ERZ653645 (study PRJEB26926, sample SAMN06165144) | human gut metagenome | biome: ENVO:00009003; feature: ENVO:2100002; material: ENVO:00002003... | reverse complement strand
CGAGATGTAGCTCCGTCTCGTGGGCTCGGAGATGTGTATAAGAGACAGAAATAGGAGTATCTTTGTAAACTGATTGTAAATGTCTTTTATGGCAATCCGTAATATGATAAGTATATGCTAAAGCCGTTTTTGATAATAGTGGGGCTCATTGCTGTCGCCATTGCTTTATTTTGCATAAAATTATTTTTTGGCAGAAAATTTGTCAATATGCATATAGATGGAAACAAGTCCCTCAACAAAAAGGGGATTCATTGCGTGCAATCAATGGATGCACGCGAGCGTCAGAAAAATCCGAATCGTGTTAGTGAGAGACATGGTGGAAAGTAAAACGAATTAATAATCAATTAAAATATAAAATTATGCAGATTAAGAACATTGCCGGCGTCAGTCTTTTGGGCGCCTCCCTTCTGTTTGTCGGTTGCGGTGGCGGAAGCCAGAAGCCGGCCGATGCCGTTTCTACCAACGCAGTACCGGCCCAGAGCCAGACAGGCCAAAACGTGAAGTTCGCTTATGTGGAACTTGATTCTTTGGAGAAAAGTTATCAGTATTTTATTGATACAAAAGCTGCGTTGGAAGCTAAAAGTAAAAAGTATGATTCAGAATTAAACCGTTTGGGAGCCAATTTGCAGAATGCTGCAGCAAAATTTCAGGAAAAGGCTAAGAACGGGCAGTTCGCTTCACAGGCTGAGGCCGAAAATGAACAAAAATCATTGATGGAGCGTCAGGCGCAATTAGAGCAGAAACAGGCGCAGTATGCGCAGGAATTGGGAAATGAACAACTCAAATTCAATGCTGCATTGCAGGATTCACTCACCAGTTTCCTTTCTGAATATAATCAGACGCACAAGTATACGATGATTTTCAGTAAGGTCGGCGGTAATATTCTTTTGGCGGATAAGGCATTGGACATAACCGCGGATGTTATTGCTGGACTGAACAAGCGGTACAAGAAAAAGTAAATAAAAGCTATTTTGCAGAAAAGCCTGAAGATAGTCGAGAATTGAATTGGATGTGCTCCTCTGTTTTTTTCGAGTGTGGCATGTTGAAGACAAGTGAAAACGGCTTCTTTGGGCTTTTCTGTCTTTATGTAATTTTCCTTTTGATGCGATAGAAGTTTTGGAGTGGCCGTGAATTGTTGCGTTGTTGCAGTGCTGTTATAATTTTAGAATAAAAAATCAGCCAGTACGTAAGTGGTATTACGAACTGGCTGATGTATGATATATAAGATGGGCAGACTGTTGTGATTTCCCTAAGGTTAAACAAGTCCTTGTGCCATCATGGCACGTGCCACCTTCATGAAACCGGCTATGTTGGCACCTTTGACGTAGTTCGTATAGTCTGCCGTACGCCCATAGCGGACACATTGTTCATGAATGTCCGACATGATTTGATGGAGGCGCTTGTCAACTTCTTCAGCCGTCCAACTGATGTGCATCGCATTTTGTGTCATTTCTAGTCCAGAAGTGGCTACGCCTCCTGCGTTGACAGCCTTTCCGGGGGCAAAAGGCACCTTGTTGGCTATGAAATAGTCAACTGCTTCTGCGGTACATCCCATGTTGCTGACTTCGGCTACGCATCGTACGTTGGAGGCTACCAATGTTTTGGCGTCATTTTCGTCTAATTCATTTTGGGTGGCGCAGGGTAGGGCTATATCTACTTTAACTTCCCATGGTTTGCGATTGGGTACAAATATTGCGTTGGGATATTTTTCCGCGTAGGGGGCAACAATATCTTCTCCAGAGAGGCGAAGGTCCAGCATATAGTCGATTTTCTCACCGTAAACGCCGTCGGGGTCATATATATAGCCATCTGGTCCGCTTAGGGTAACCACTTTTGCTCCCAACTGGGTTGCTTTTGTTACGGCTCCCCAGGCCACATTACCAAAGCCGCTGACAGCAATAGTCTTTCCGGCGATGTCATACCCTAAGTCAGCAAGCATTTGATTCACAAAGTAAAGAGCTCCAAAACCAGTTGCTTCCGGTCGTAAAATGGAACCGCCGAATTCTAAGCCTTTGCCGGTAAAGGTGCCGGTATGTTCTCGTTGAAGTTTTTTGTACATACCATACATATAGCCGACTTCACGTCCTCCAACGCCGATGTCTCCAGCTGGAACGTCCTGGTCGGGACCAAGATTCCGCCAAAGTTCTAACATGAATGCTTGGCAAAAGCGCATGATTTCTGCATCGCTACGTCCGCGTGGCGAGAAGTCTGAACCTCCTTTGGCTCCACCCATCGGGAGAGTTGTCAGGGCATTTTTGAATGTTTGTTCGAATCCTAAAAATTTTAGAATACTGAGGTTTACAGAGGGATGAAATCTGATTCCGCCTTTGTATGGCCCTATGGCGTTGTTAAACTGGACGCGATATCCTAAATTGACATGGATTTCTCCTTTGTCGTCGGCCCAGGGTACGCGAAAAGTCAGTATCCTATCGGGTTCAACCAATCGCTCTATTAATTTGGCGCGTTCAAACTCTGGATGTTCATTATATACATCTTCAATGGAAAGCAACACTTCCCGTACGGCTTGTAAATATTCTTTTTCACCGGGGTGCTTAGCCTCCAAGGCTACTAAAATGTCTTTGGTTCTCATAATAGCAGATTGATTAAGTTAGACATATCTACTTTCCGACAGCGATAAAATTGAGCTTATGAAAAGGCTGATTGTGTCGTGTCTTTAATGTTTGAGTAGGTTTCCCAAAAGTAAAAATAAAGTCTGAATAAAAAGCACAAAAAGTAACAAAATTCTTTTTATTGCCTTAATATTAAGGTTTATTAATGCAATAAGAGGGGAAAATACCTTATGTCTCTTATAAAATCTTGCAAAATGTAGAAATGCCGTGGGCTTTGTTTACATGAGGTCCTTGCTTTTGCCGGCGTTAAATATCTATTAGGACTGTTTGTTGATATGTGTATACGGATAGGTTTTGAAAAAATGGTATGATAAAATGCTTACAGCATTCTTGCAGGGGAGGAACGCCTTGATGTCAGTGGCGTGTATCTTGGTGCGCTACAATCAGAATATACAGAAAGTGCTTTTAATTTGCTTTTGAGTTATACTTATTTTTTAGGGGTGTCAAAAGCCAATTATTCCGTAGCTATAAGCGTTCCGCATACAACTGAATGGCTGGTCTGTCTCGTTTGCTGTTATTCTGCATAATATTGGTTCGCTCTGATAATCTGCAGTGTTTCAGGGGAGAGCATATTGTTTACGATGTCACCCTTCTTTAGTGCTTCTCTGATTTGAGACGAGCTCCAAGGAAACAAGGGCGCGTCTATTAATATTGCAGATTCAGGGAGAGTTTTAGAATCAATGGGATATCCCTCTCGTGGATAAATAATGAGCGGGTATTTTTCCAGTAATTCTATATGGTGTGCCCATTTGTGAAACACGTACCAGTTGTCAGCGCCAATAACGAGCGAGAACTGGCATTCCGGATATGCCAGTTCTAGTTCGTTCATGGTATTCCATGTGTATGATGGTCGAGGCAGGTGGAACTCGAAGTCGGATGCTTCTACTCTTTCCATATCCTTCACCGCGGCTTTTGCCATTTGTAAACGACAATTTTCCGGCAATAGGTCGTTCTGGTGCTTCAGTGGATTCTGGGGGGACACCATTAGCCATAATTCATCGGTAGCATCGGCATCGATTATGGCTTTTGCTATGCCCAAATGGCCTTTGTGTATGGGATTAAATGAGCCACCAAAAATTGCAGTTCTCTTCATTAGAGTTCAATAAAATTTTTTACGATTTTCAGAACTTCTTTCTGCGCTGTTTCCAAATCATCGTTAATGATAATGTGGTCGAAGCGGGGGGCAAAGGACAATTCAAATTTGGCACGTGCAAGACGGTCTTCGATGACTTCCGGTGCATCGGTGCCTCTGCTTTCCAATCGTTCTCGCAGGGCTTGTATGGAGGGGGGCTGGATAAAAAGGCTGAGGGAATTGTTTCCGTATGCCTTTTTGATATTCTGTCCGCCCAATACATCGACGTCGCAAACAACATTTTCGCCGCGGTTTAATTGAGCATCCACTTGTTCACGAAGTGTGCCATAAAACCTGTCGTGGTAAACTTCTTCATATTCAAGGAAATCACCGTGTTCGATCCGGCTGCGGAATTCCTCGGGGCTCAGAAAGAAATATTCTACTCCGTGCTGTTCCTTCCCTCTGGGGGGACGGCTGGTGGCCGATATGGAGAAATGCAGGTTTAAGCCTTGTTGCATCAGATAGTTGATGATAGTTGATTTTCCTGATCCGGAAGGAGCTGAAAAAATAAGGACTTTTCCCTTGGGGAGGAATTGTTTGTCAGAATGTTTGTCATTCATGGCATTTCTGTGAATTTCAGGTTTATGAATGGTGGCTTCTTATGGGGTGCATTTTGACGCCTTAACGTGCTGCGTGGAATATGTAATTCGCCATGGTATGATGGCAGACGGGGTTACATAACGTTCAGCACCTGTTCTTTTATCTGTTCAAGCTCGTCCTTCATCATTACGACGATGTTTTGCATTTCTGCCTGATTGCTTTTCGAGCCTGTGGTATTGATTTCGCGCCCCATTTCCTGCGCGATGAATCCTAGTTTTTTGCCTTGTCCTTGTCCATCGCTCATGGTTTCCCTGAAATACTTCAGGTGATTGGAAAGCCGCTGTTTTTCTTCGCTGATGTCAAGTTTTTCTATATAATAGATAAGTTCTTGCTCCAGACGGTTCCGGTCATAGTCAACTCCTTTTAACTCATTTAACCGTTCTTCCAGTCGTTGGCGTATTTTCTCCACGCGTCCTTTTTCGAACGGCTCAATACTTTTCATGAGTTGCTCTATTTTATCGATATTTTGAGTGAATTTGTCGTAGAGAGCCTTACCTTCTTGTTTGCGAAATTCTACCAATCGGTCGACGGCTATGTGGATAATATCCAATACGGCTCCCCATTCGTCCTCAGAGAGTTCTTCTGTGTTCTGAGTGGAGGTGGTGTCGGGAAGCCGCACCAACAGCTCCCAAAGATTGGTGTTGTCAAGACTGATACCTAAGGATTGGCTGATTTGTTCAATCTGGGCCTTGTAATTGGCTACAATGTCAGCATTGATTGTTGATACTTGGGCAGCAATGTCTTTTTCCACCCAAAGATTAAAATCCACCTTCCCCCGTTCCAGCTTATGGGCAATGAATTGGCGGATTTCCATCTCCTTTTCGCGATAGAGAGGCGCAATGCGTGTGGATAAATCCAAACTTTTGGAATTCAGTGATTTTATTTCTACGTGAACCTTTTTCCCGGCAATATGGCCTTCGGCTTTCCCGTAGCCCGTCATTGATTGTATCATCGTTATTTTGCTTAATGGCAGCTATATGATAGCTGTGTGGTTAGTATTTGTCTGCAAAATTACGATTTTTATCCATTACATCACATATAATAGCATTCATTCATATTCAGGCATGCCAAAATAACGTTCTTTTTGATATTGTTACGGGGTGAGTTTGAAAAAAAAATGTACCTTTGCAACCGACTTAAGCGAGAACTGCGAATGTGAGGAAGCACAGAAAAACTGATAGTGTGCGCTGTAATTTTTCATGTTTTAATCGCATGGGTGGACATAACTTGGGGTTGAGTGTCAGTTTCATTACAGAAAATCAAAATCCTAAATATAAAAACGAATTTTTCATGAATGCATTTGTATTCCCTGGACAAGGTGCCCAGTTCGTAGGTATGGGAAAGGACCTCTACGAAAAGCATCCGATAGCGAAAGAACTGTTTGATAAGGCAAATGAGATTCTTGGCTTCAAGATTACCGATATCATGTTTGATGGTACGGATGAAGAGTTGAAGCAGACTAAGGTGACGCAGCCGGCAGTATTTCTTCACAGTGTTATCAGTGCCATGTGCATGGGGGATGCGTTCCGCCCCGAAATGGTCGCCGGACATTCATTGGGTGAGCTTTCTGCATTGGTGGCTGCAGGATGTCTGACTTTTGAAGACGGATTGAAACTGGTTGCCAAGCGTGCTATCGCAATGCAAAAGGCATGTGAGGTGAAGGCAGGAACCATGGCTGCTATTATTGCCTTGGCCGATGAGAAGGTCGAAGAAGTGTGCAAGGAGGTTAGCCAAACTGAAGGAGTCGTGATTCCAGCTAATTACAATTGCCCGGGTCAGCTTGTTATTTCCGGTGAGGTGCCGGCGGTTAATGCCGCTTGTGCAAAGTTAAAGGAAGCAGGAGCCAAGCGTGCGCTGGTCTTACCGGTAAGTGGAGCTTTCCACAGTCCGCTCATGCAACCGGCAAAGGATGAGTTGGCAGCAGCTATTGCAGCTACAACTTTCCATGCGCCCAAGTGCCCCGTATATCAGAATGTTGATGCTTTGCCTCATACTGACCCTGAAGAAATCAAGGCAAACCTGATTGCGCAGCTTACTGCTTCTGTACTTTGGACGAAAGAAGTAGAGCATATGATTGCTGATGGTGCAACGGTATTCACAGAGTGTGGACCTGGTAAAACCCTTCAGGGAATGATTGCCAAGATTGCCAAAGGGAATGAGGCTGTTTCAGTAAAAGGCATTAATGATTAAAAGGCAAGTGTGAGTCCCTCCTCATGGCGGGATGACTTATTCTCGAATATAACCCTCTCTTTATGGGAGGGTTTATCTTTTCTTGCCTATTTACATAAATATTCATTATGACGACACATAAACATTCGAAGAAACCGGTTCGCACGGATAAGGGCAGAATGATGATTTACCAAGTATTGCCGCGGCTTTATGGTAATCTCAACACTCACCGCAAGCCCAATGGCAGTATAGAGGAAAACGGTTGCGGAAAGATGAACGATTTCACAGAAGAGGTCTTGACGCGGATTGCCGGTTTCGGCTTTACACATATCTGGTATACCGGCCTTTTGGAGCATGCAACACAGACATCCTATGAAGATTATGGCATTGCAGCTGATAATGCAGCCGTTGTTAAAGGGCGGGCCGGCTCACCTTATGCCATCAAGGATTATTATGATATTGATCCCGATTTGGCTGTGGACGTGAAAAAAAGAATGAAGGAATTTGAGTCACTGGTGAAGCGTACACATAAGGCGGGACTGAAACTTATTATGGACTTTGTACCTAATCATGTTGCTCGCCAGTATCATTCCGACAGTAGCCCCAAGGGAGTGGAGAATCTGGGAGAAACGGACAATCCAGACTTATCCTTTTCTGCACGGAACAATTTTTACTATCTGCCCGGACAGCGTTTCAGCACGCGCAACATTACGGGCCGTGAGGATGATTATGAAGAAAATCCGGCTAAAGCAACCGGTAATGATCAGTTTACGGCGGCTCCTTCGGTCAATGACTGGTATGAAACGATAAAGTTGAATTATGGGGTTGATTATCTCGGCGGGCATTACGGGCATTTTGACCCTGTGCCCAACACTTGGACGAAAATGACGGAAATTCTTCTTTTTTGGGCCAGGAAAGGGGTAGATGCATTCCGTTGTGATATGGCAGAGATGGTTCCCTGTGCGTTTTGGCATTACGCAATAGCCCGGGTCAAGGAGAGCTACCCTCAGATTCGTTTCATTGCCGAGGTTTACAATCCGAGTGAATATCGGAACTATATTCATAATGGCGGGTTCGATTATTTGTATGACAAGGTAGGGCTCTATGATACGCTACGTGCCGTTGCTTGCGGATATGGGGCAGCCAGCGACATTACGCGCTGTTGGCAGCAAGTGGACGATATCAAGGAACACATGCTCAATTTCCTGGAGAATCATGATGAGCAACGTATCGCTTCCGACTTTTTTGCCGGAAATGCCCGTAAGGGGTGTCCGGCACTAGTGGTTTCTGCCTGTATGGGCAGAAATCCGATGATGATATATGCCGGTCAGGAAATCGGGGAACGCGGAATGGACGCAGAAGGTTTCAGCGGGTGTGATGGTAGAACCACAATCTTTGATTATTGGAGCGTGCCGTCTTTGCAGAAACTGTATCAGGGAATCGGTTGTCTCAATGACGATGAGCGCTGGCTTTATGACTACTATCAGCGGATAATCCGCCTGTGCAATGAGATTCCGGCTATACGGGAGGGGGATTTTTACGATTTAATGTATGTCAATTACGAGGGTGGGGCAGGTTTCAATCCGCACCGCCATTATGCTTTTCTCCGCAAGTCCGGTGAACAAGTGGCATTAATCGTAGTAAATTTTTCTGACGTTGATGCTCATGTGGGAGTACGCATCCCGAAGCATGCACTCGATTTCTTACAGATTGCTGAAGGGAGCCGGATTGCAACGGAGCTTATGTCGGGAAATAATGTAGCGATGACGGTAGCTTCCGACCAATATGCCTATGCGGACGTACCGGCGTTGTCTGCAGCCATTCTGGTGTTCAAGGATAAATGATAAGCGATTAAGAAAGAACTTCAGACGGGAATAAACAAGCACTGGGAATGATGCCTGTTACGAGGGCGTCGTTCTTGGTGTTTTTTTTATAAAGAGCCGTTTCTGAGCGTGCCGAAAAACAATCAGTACTTTCGGAGAAACAGTCAGTACTTTAGAAAAAACAGTTGGTACTTTAGAAATTTCTTTTGGTACTTTAGGTGAAAAGGGTTCCCCGTCGTCATTGTGAGTCTGTCGGGTGCTGGTTTTGCACTATACTCTGCAGGTGGCATCCAAAGCATTATGAGCCGTGTGAGGGGTACTGCGTTTTCCTATATATGGAAACGGAGCGGACATTAAGTAAAAAGAGAAAGGGCCCGACATGATAGCCGGGTCCTTTCTTTTTTATTGTATGTTATCAGTTATTTCCGACTGCATTTCCTCGCACATGCTCTTTGCAGAAGGAAAAGTGATATCACTTGGATTATTTGCAGGGTTCGATGACAAATGTGAATTCTTGATTACCATAGGGGATGAGGTATTTGCCCATTGGCCATGCCCCCCAGGAGTTAATACACCCGAGACCCATTTGTCGGCTGGAAATGTGAACCACGGAGAAGTCGCGTGGATGGAGGTCGCCGGAGTGTTTGTGGAAAGCCTCTTTGACAGGTCCGCCGTCCAGGTCCTCTGTCAGATAATTGAGCGTAGAGCATTCCAATGGCTTTGTGCCATAGAAACTCAGTCCGGTTCCATTGTTTTGAACAACGTTCCACCAGCGGATGTCTGTCTTGTTCCCGCTCTCTTGCGGGCGTACATAACCCCAATATTGATCGGCCACACGTTCTGTGTAGAGGCCGAAAAATTGTGAATCCTTTCGGTCACAATAGTTTTCTATAGGACCGCGGCCGTAGTAGTGGATGTTCTGGTATGCCTTTGGCATTACCAGCTGCATTCCAAAGCGGGGGAGCATCGGTATTTTCTTGGCATCACCGCTGGTTGCCATTTGTTGGGTGACGATGATTTTTCCACCTGCCGTGATCAGATAGTTGAGTGTCAGTGTAGCCTTGACTGTTGGCATTTCGTATGTTGCCGTTACCAGATAGTTGTTGTCAGAGGGCTCAGCTGTGAACTTTGTCAGTTTCATCTGAGGATTTTTCCAAACACTCATACGTTGTTGCAGGCCAGCTCCATAATCGTTGTCTGTCGGGGCACGCCAGAAATCAGGACGCAGGGAATAACCCTCTTCCAGCATGGGACGTCCATTGATGTCGATATAATCAACCCAACCGGTCTGTTTGTTGAACGTAACAGCGGTATTGCCACCAGTGAGCACGATGCAGGCAAGTTGCTCTTCCTTGCTGACACTGTCTTTCTTGTTTTCGCTGGCCACCAGCTGTGTGGTCGTCGGGAAACTGTAGGGCTGGAGTACGAACTGCTGCCGTGCTATAGCGTAGTCACTGTCAAGAAGTGGGCTGGACTGCTTTTCCTTGTAGGTGACCGTCAGAGTGATTTCACTCTTGCCGGAAACGGGTTTATAGTTGTTCAGTTTGATCTTGGTGCGTTGCTGCGGTGCCACATTGAGATTGTCGTTGAAACCAGTGGCAACGGTGCGTCCGTTTTCTTGAAGTGCCCAGTTGAGATATACATTGTCCAGATTGATAAAGAAATTTTCATTGTAAATCTCGATTTCCCCGTTTTGAGCATCAAGCAACTTGGTCCAGATGTTCTGGTAGTAATAACGCACTTCGGCTGCGTGAGGATTTGGCTTGCGGTCGGGACGAATCAGACCGTTACAGTTGAAGTTATGGTCGGTTGCGGGATAGCGGCCGAAATCACCGCCATAAGCGAAGATTTCATTTCCTTCCTTGTTGGTAGAGCGGAGTGCCTGGTCAACAAAGTCCCAGATGAAGCCACCCTGGAGTTTGGGATATTTGCGGATTTGTTCCCAGTATTCAGCAAAGCCACCCATAGAGTTACCCATGGCGTGAGCATATTCGCACTGAATTAATGGACGTTCGGGATTCTTTTTGGCGTAGTTCTCGCAATGATTGTAGTCGGCGTACATTGGACAATAGATGTCGGTGGCTCTTTCCAATCCTGCGCGTTCGTACTGTACGGGACGAGTCGGGTCGTATTGTTTTACCCAGTCGTATGCCGCATCGAAGTTGACTCCATATCCGGCTTCATTTCCAAGACTCCAAGTAACGATGGCCGGGTGGTTCTTGTAGATACAAACGTTGTGTTGGTTACGTTCCAAGTGTGCTTTTTTGAAGCTGGGTTCATGTGCGAGGGATTCTTTTCCGTAGCCCATGCCATGGCTTTCAAGGTTGGCTTCTGCCACGATATAGATACCGTATTGGTCGCAAAGGTCATACCAGCGGGGATCGTCGGGATAGTGACAGGTTCGTACCGCGTTGATGTTATGCTGTTTCATTATTTTGATATCTTCAATCATGCGCTCAACAGAAACAACATAGCCTCCATCCGGATCCATTTCATGCCGGTTGGCTCCTTTTATAAGTACGGGTTTCCCGTTGATGAGGAACTGTCCGTTCTTGATTTCTGCTTTACGGAACCCGACGCGCTGAGTGAGGGATTCTATGATTTTCTCACCATCTTTCAAGTCCACACGCAGGCAATAAAGATTGGGAGCTTCGGCAGACCATTGCTGGGGCGATTGAATGGTGGTGGACAGGTCACTTTCGCCTTTGCCGGAGACGGTTTCCGTATGCTGGTAAATGGTCTTTCCTTCGGCATCTGTCAGAGTGTATGCCAATGTCTTGTTTTTACCTTTTGTGCAGGAAGTGCGGATACGCAATATTCCGTCCTTATAGTTGTTGTCAAGTTCAGACGTGATGAAAATATCTGAAATGTGGGATTCAGGACGGGCATACAGGTATACTTCACGGGCAATGCCGGTCAGACGCCAGAAATCCTGGTCTTCCAGATAGGAGCCGTCGCACCACCGCATGACCTGCATGGCAATCAGATTCTTTTCACCGGCCTTCAGATAGGGCGTAAGATTAAATTCTGCAGCGACTTTACTGTCCTCAGAATATCCTACAAATTTACCATTTACCCACACAGAGAGGTTGGATGTGGCTGAACCCACGTGTAAATAAATGTTTTCCCCTTTCCAGTCCTTTGGAATTTCAACAAATTTACGGTATGAGCCCGTATAATTGTTTTTTTCTTCAACAAATGGAGGGTTACTGCGGAATTGGGTATACCATGCATAACCTACGTTTTTGTAAATGGCATCACCGTGGCCATTGATTTCAAAGAGCCCTGGCACAGGAAAATTTTCCCAACTGGCGTCATCGTAGTTGATCTCATAGAAATTGGCAGGACGGTCCTGGTGGTCTTTTACAAACTTGAATTTCCACATACCTTCAAGAGACAGATATCTGCTTGAAGCGGTTTTGTCTGCGTTCATTGCAAGTTCGGGTGATTCGTAGGCGAAGAAACTGGAGCGCGGCGCTTCGCAATTTACCCGGTTGACTTCCGGATTCAGCCAGTATTCTTTTGCGTTTTGAGCAATAGCTTGTGACATATTGCTACAAAGAAGAAGTAAAGCTAATTGTTTTAACATAATATTAAAAATTTAATAGAATATAGTGTTCTAGCTATGAGGCAGAAGACAAGGTCATTTTCTATGTATTTTGTTATTGTTCATTTGCGGTTTTGTTTCCTTCCTGCATGTTGGCGTGAGCCTGCTTTAGCAGGTTGTATGCTTTGTATAGGCCTCTTTGTCCGGCAAAACTCAAATCGGGAATTGCTTTTTCGGTTTCACCTCGCAGCAAATAAATTACAGCCCTGTTATAATAGGCCTCGGCTAATTGGGGATCTATGTGTATGGCTTCACAGAAGTCAGTAATTGCACCGTCGTAATTCCGGCTTTTGGCTTTCAGACATCCTCTGTTGTAGAGGAGATAAGCATTTTGAGGCGAAAGCATGATAGCCTTGTCGATTTCGGCAATGGCGAGTTGCATGAGCCGTTCGTGGGAATCTTCTTCTGGGGAAGTGCTGTTCTTTTCTCCTTTTACGAGGGGCGCCGCTTGTTGATTTTTTTCGTTTATTGCTATATAATTCGCACGCAGCATATGGCATAAATACGAGTTGTTTACGTTATATTGAGCCGAGTCCAACATACTCTGGGCCTTTTCAAAATTGTAGAGTTCAGCATGAAGAATAGAGCGTATCAGATATTGTTCTGAAGTTTTCGCTGAATTCTTTTCGAGCTGTTTCAATGTATGTTCGAGTTCTTCGGTATTACGCTTGTACTGATTGGTCGCTTCAAATGTCAATTTTACAGGAATAATTCCCATTTTGTTAATTCTGTCCACTTCCGGTAAAAATCCCTCTTTCCGATATTCCTTCTGTTGTGGTTCTGTTCGGAATCCTAAGGCAAACATAGGCAAGATTTCTATCTCGGCATGGCGGTTTTGGACTTTTCCTATTAATTGGTGGATGTAGGTTCGCGTAGTGTCTGGGTTTTCTTCCACCAATTGCTGGTATTGGTCAAGGCTGTGCTCGTTACGTAGTCTTACTTTCTTGATGGGTTTGCGTTTGTTGGGCTGATAGGTCATATCCAAGTGTGCTTTTTCTACCACACTCTCATCATTTTTTGCTCCCTTGTAATCTCCGATTTTTTTTCGGCAATTGGCACGTGCCATGTAACCGTATATGAAATTGGGGTAGGACTTAATAAGTGTTGTATAATCCTTTATCGCTCCACGATAATCCCCAGTGACTTCTTTCAGCTGTGCTCTGTTATAAATGGCGAGAGTGTTGTCGGGTTCTTGTTCTATGACAAAATTAAAGTCTTCAATCGCACGGTTGTTGTCACCAACGAGTGCCCGGAGCAGGCCTCTGTTATAGTGAGCGATAAAATGCTCGGGGATGAGCTCGATGGTTTTATCGTAGTCTTCAAGAGCTTGTCCGAAGCGATTCATGCCGTGACGTGCCTGTGCTCGCAGTACGTAGTGTTCGTAATTGCCGGGTTGTATTCGGATTGCCTGGGAAAAACAACTGTCGGCCAGCTTGAAATCTTCTTTGTTCAACGCATATCTTCCTTTAAACGCCCATGCTTGTTCTTCATTGGGGTTAATGTGAATTAAACTATCAATCCAAGCTATTCCTCGTACCGTATCTTTTTGCTCCATAGCAATTTGCGCTTTTATCATATAGGCACGTTGGAAATTCTTCCATTTGGACAACAGGTAGTCCATATCTTTGTCTGCCGTTTCAAAATCCTTTAGTTCCAGTCGGCATAAGGCTCTGTTATATATCGCGCCTTGATTATCCGGCTCTTCGCTCAAGGCTTTTGTATAATCGGCCACTGCACCTTGGTAATCTTTGTTGTGGATGCGGCAGAGACCTCTTAAAAGGTACAGGTCGGCTACGTATGGATTGAGTCTGATGGATGCATCGCAATCGGCTTCAGCTCCGCTATAATCTTCTAGAGAAAATTTTGCGTAGGCGCGGAGATAATATGGCTCGGACAAATGAGGCTTAACCTCGATTACCTGGTTGAAATAGTGGATGGCAGTCAGATAATCATCTAAACTGAGAGCATGCCGCCCCATGAGGATTACATTGTCGGTGTTGATTTGCCCTTTTGCTGTCGGTGGAGCAACGAGAAAAAAGCTCATAACAAAGATGAGTACCCACTTAATGCGTGAAGAATTGATATATAATCTGACTGCTTTCGGACAGTATCTACCAGAATTCAGGGACATGAATCTATTGACGGACTTAATGTATGCTATCTACTGCATTTATATATATGGTTGCTACCATTGTTTTATCCATCCTATGAGGTGGGGACACCCCATTGGATGGACTATTTGGTTTTATAGGAACATCTGACTTTTCCTTTGACCAATGATGTAAGTTTGTTACGTATCATTTGTTTGCGAAGAGAAGAAAGATGGTCAATGAATAAATGTCCGTCCAGATGGTCAAATTCATGTTGCATAACTCGGGCCAGGTAACCGTCAACCCATTCGTCGTGTTCCTGGAAGTTTTCGTCCATATATTTGACACGGATTCTAGTGGGGCGACGTACACTTTCGTGTATTCCGGGAAGACTCAAACACCCTTCTTCCATAGATGCCGTTTCGGTTTCATCCTTTTCAATGATTTCGGGATTGATGTAGGCTTTGTTGAATCCTGCATATTCAGGATATTCATCTTTTAACGGGTCTAGCGTGATAACGGCCAAACGAATAGCTTTTCCGATTTGCGGTGCAGCTAAACCAACTCCATCACTCCGATACATGGTTTCAAACATGTCTGCGATTAATTCTTTGAGCCCAGGATATTCAGGAGTTATCTTTTCTGTCTCTTTCCGTAAAACGGGTTGTCCGTAAGTGTAAATGGGTAGTATCATTCTATTTCGATTTTCTTAGGATTAATAAAAAAGTGTTTTATTTGCACTCTGCCATCCGCTTGCTTTCCAGATAGGATTGTAATATAATAGTTGCTGAAATTTCATCAACCAAGGCTTTGTTACGCCTTTTTTGTTGTCCGATTCCACTTTCCAGCATGACTTGGTGAGCGAGAACAGATGTGAAGCGCTCGTCATAAAATTCGATAGCGATTTCAGGTATTTGTTTTTTAAGTTGTCTGCTGAATGACTTTATTCTTTCTTGGTTTTCTGATGGTTGTCCATTTGTTTGTGTCGGCCATCCGATAACGATACATTCGATTTTTTCACGTGATGTATATTCTTTTAGGAAATCCATTAATGTGGAGGTAGCTACAGTCGTCAGCCCATTCGCAATGATTTGCAACGGGTCGGTTACAGCAAGCCCTGTTCGTTTTTTTCCAAAATCAATGGCTAAGATTCTACTCATGCTGCAAAAATACCGATTTTTTGAAAAATTGGTAGGGTTGGTTGACTAAAATTTTCATTAAGAATGTATTAAAATGAAAAGTAATGCAATCTCTTTTACGAGTCAGAAACAGTAGTCTTATAATACGTGATTCGGTATAACTACGGCAAAGACATATTACCGGAATTTCAGGAGAAAAACTGTCAGTACTTTAGTTTTTACGAAAGTACTGACAGAAATTTCTATCAGTACTTTAGGATTTTCTGTCAGTAGGACCGTGAAACCGTGATGCGGCAATAGCATACAATGACTGCCCCGGGATAAAGAATTATACCGAACTCACGTACATACAAGAACAAGGCAAACTGTTCTCCCAAGCGGATTCTTTCAGTCATCATCGCACTGAGAGAGTCCGCTTTATAAAAGAATCCTGTGCCCCACCTGCCTCTGCCGCCTGCTGCAGGTCCTCATGGGCCTCCGCCCGCACCAGTCCGCCTCTCCGGATTTTTTCATACGCGGCCAAGGATTTCCCAACGGAATAATTTATACTTTTGTATGGGCGCGTCAAGGTCATCTCACAGCCCGTCACGGCCCTGCTGCCCGTTTCCGTCCTCCCCAAAAAAGGAAACGGCATACACATTCTCTTCTCCGGTGGAGAGGGGCTTCCCCCCTTCCCCGCGCGGACAAAAAAATGCAATGGCATGAAGTACCTGAAAATTCGCTTGACTCTTCTGTTTTCCCTGTTTTTCCTTCTCACGGCCTCAGCAGCAACAGCTCCCTACCGGTTTCACACCATGTCGCCCGCCGGAGGATTCGGCTACGACGGTGTCATGGACATCGAGCAGGACGGAGCCGGCTTCGTCTGGGTTATGATGGACTATGAGCTGTATCGCTTCGACGGTTACCATTACAAAAAGCACTATCCTGTCTTTGCCTCCCTCCTGCCCGACAAGCGCATTCTCTTTATCAACCTGGAATCCGACACAGCCGGCCGCCTCTTTGTGAACACCAACAACGGCATTTTCCTTTACGACCCGGCAACGGAGCGCTGGGAAAAGGTGCATGAGGGCGTGAGTGACATGAAGGCGGACAGTGAAGACCGGCTGTGGATACGAACCGGCAATACATGGCACCTGCTGGACCTGCAGTCCAGAAAGACACTGACACCGCTCTATGACGGGAAAAGCATCTCTTTTTCCAACCAGGCATTTTGCACCTACCGTCACGACTCATACAGCTTCGTACGCCGGAAAATCTACCGCTTCAACCGTCAGACGCAGGAATTTGAACTGTGCTGCACTTTGCCGGAAGGCAAGCACATCATCCGCTTTGCCCAGATAAACAATGGCAAATTATGGGTTTTTGCCGACAGGGACGGCCTGTATAAGATTGATTTGTCGACATTCACCATTGAAAAGCATTTCAGCATACTGACCGAATACGAAGGAATCGCCGCGTTGCGCTCTTTCTACGTGGACAACCGGGAGCACATCTGGATAGGTACGATTGACGGCGTTTACATCTTCGACAGTTCGAGTCAAACCCTTGTCCAATGCAAGCACTCCGGCACCGAACCTTTCAGTCTGCCCAACAACTCCGTCTGGAAAATCTACGGCGACAGGCAGTCGAACGTATGGATAGGCATGTACACCGGAAAACTGTGCTATGTCAATCTGAACGAGAGCAACGCCTTCAATACATGGACTCCCCATTATGGCGGACTGACCTATGTTCCGGTCAGCACCTTTGCCGAAGACGACGAAACGCTCTGGATAGGGACCGAAGGGGGAGGCATTAACCTGATGAACAAGGCAACCGGCACGATAACCCCCTTTTCCCACACCTTCGACAACGTGAAATCGCTGACCAACGACAGGACCGGAAACATCTGGATTGCCACCTTCAGAGAAGGACTGAACCGCTACGACCTCCGCCGGCACAAGCTGACGGAATACCGGCACGACAGGAACAACGCCAGTTCGCTGCTGGCCAATGACGTGAGAAAAACTGCACTGGAAACGGACTCCGGCCTGTGGGTAGCCTACCAGTATCCGAAACCTGTCGTTTCGTTTTTCTCCTTCCGCAATGGCAACTTTACCCACTACGAGCTGGACCGGACTTCCGATTATCTGTTTGACCTTCTCCGACAGGGAGATAACAAGCTGTGGGCCATCACCCATGAGGCACTTTACTGCCTGAACATCCACACCCACCGGGTGGAAAAGAAGATACCCGCCGACTCCACCAATCTGGGATTCTTCACCCTGTCGCCCGACGATGCCGGAAACATCTGGATAGGCACCATCGGGAACGGGCTGATTAAATTCGACGTCGCCACCTCCCGTTTCATGCCCGTAAAGGACGTTTCGCGAAACAGAATTTCGGCCATCTACACCCTATGCTATGAAAATGGACGTATATGGATGGGAACAAATGGCGGCCTCTATTCCTATGACATAGGGAAAAACCAGCTGACACGTTTTGATGAAGACGAAAACACACAAGGGCAAGTCTACTATCCGCTGGCCTCGATGAAAGGTTCCGACGGAAAACTGTATTTCGGCGGCACAAGGGGATTTACGGCCGTCGACCCCAGACGGATAACCCGCAACAGCTATCCGCCCCACGCCGTCATTTCCGAATTCTTCATTGACCACCAGTCCGTACAGCCGGAATACAGCATCCGCGACTCCATACGTGAAGTGGTGCTCGACTATGACCAGCCCAATTTCGGCTTTCAGTTCTCCTCCGACAATTTCCACGTTCCCGGAAAAAACCGTTTCAAATACCGCCTGCGCGGCTATAACGACGAATGGATTACCGTCAATGCACAAAACCGAACGGTGATGTACTCCAAAGTTCCGGCCGGCACATATTATTTTGAAGTATATGCAGCCAACAATGACGGGATATGGAGCGAAAAACCGGCTGTGGTCAGAATCATCCGGAAAACGGCCCCCTGGCTCAGCCTGCCGGCCTATCTGCTCTATTTCCTGGCTTTTGCAGCCGTCGTCTATGCCATTCTCCGGTATTACAACGAGAAAAAACGGCTGAAGCTCATGCTGTATCAGGAAAGCGTGGAACGGGACAAGGAAGAACAAATTCACCAGGCACAGCTGCGCTTCTTTACCAACATATCGCACGACTTCCGCACCCCCCTGTCCCTGATTCTGGCCGTGCTGGAAAAACTCAGATGCGAAGGGCTGAAGGAATACTATTACCGCATTCTGAACAGCAACGCCCAAAGGCTGCTGAACCTCGTCAACGAACTGATGGACTTCCGCACACTGGAAAACGGAAGAATGAAACTGAAACTGGAACCGCTGGACATCAACCGTACCGTAACGGACATCGGCAATGATTTCGCGGACTACGCACAACAGCGGCATTTGAATTTCCACATCACGTGCGACCGGCAGCTGCCCCTGCCGCTTTTTGCCGACAGGAATATCGTGGAAAAAATCGTCATGAACCTGCTGAACAATGCCTTCAAGTATACGCCCGACGGAGGAACCATCTGCCTGGAAACCGACAGCTGCGAAACCGCGTTTGTTTCCTGCCACCCCAACAGCTACACCGTGGGCGAATGCCCCACGCCAGCCTTCGCCCTGAGAGTAAGGGATACGGGAGTGGGCATATCCGCCGAATCCATCGGCAGCGTGTTCGAACGTTTCTACAAAGTGGACACGGTTCATGCCGACTCCCACCTGGGGACGGGCATCGGACTGGCCCTGGTCAAAAGCCTGGTTCTGCTGCACAAAGGGTCTGTCACCATTTACAGCGAAAGGGGAAAAGGCACAGACATGGTGGTCAGACTGCCCTTGAACAAAGAAACCTACAGCCCGTCGGACTTCAGGAAGACTGAAACCGAAGTTGCGGAATCCATACCGGGAAAGGAAAACGTCGCCCCCGGAACGGACCTCGCCGAAGAAGAGGAAAAGCGCTGGCTGAAAGAAGAAAGAAAAGCCATTCTGCTCGTTGAGGACAATACCGACCTGCGGCAGCTGATAGCGGAAACCCTGAACGAAAAATTCCAGATTACACAGGCCAGGGACGGACTGGAGGCACTGCAACTGATGGAGAAAAAAGATTTCGACCTGGTCATCAGCGACATCATGATGCCCAATAAGGACGGTGTTTCCCTGTGCAACGAAATCAAGAACAATCTGGATACCTCCCACATTCCCGTTGTGCTGCTGACGGCAAAAACCAGTTTGGAAAGCAAGCTGGAAGGCGTCGATTCCGGTGCGGACCTGTATCTTGAAAAACCGATTGACCTGACCTACCTGAAACTGTCACTGCTGAACATCTTCCGCAACCGCCAGCAGCTGAAAGAGCATTACGCCCGCAACTACTATGCCGACAGCAGCGAACTGGCCACCAATGAGCAGGACAACAGATTTCTGAAGCAAGTCATCCGTTTCATTGAAGCCAACATGGACCAGCCGCAGATGGATGTCAACCGCATTGCCGAAGAAATGGGCATGAGCCGCAGCAAACTCTACGCAAAAATCAAAAGTCTTACCGGAAAGTCGGTCGTCGAGTTTGTGCTGAACTGCCGTCTGCGCAAAGCCGCCCGCCTGATTATCGAAAAGAACATGACCATGCGGGAAGTCATGTCAAACGTCGGGATTGAAAGCCAGCCTTATTTCACCAATGCCTTCAAAAAAGTCTTTGGAGAAACCCCCACCTCCTTTGCGGCAAAACACAAAAAATGACGCTTCACGAAAAAAAAGACCGGACAGCGGCGATGCAGCAGTATTCAGATACGCCGGCATGATTCAGATACGCCGGCAGGCCGGGAAAAAGCGGCAAAGGCTTTGTGCTGTGTATGAAATTAGTTACTTTTACAGACGAATCGGCCATCTGTGGTGCAGATGGCCGATTCAATGCTATGGAAAACCATCGTACACGTCTGTTGCACGCTGTCTTGCATCTTTCACCTGTCGATTACAACCATTGAACATTCAGATTATACCGTTATGAAGAAAACATCTGTGAAAAGACACTGCTGCCGGCTGTTGTTGCCGGCCCTCCTCTTTACGGGATGCGCCATTCCCGAGCCCACTGATCCCGTATCCCTTTCCGGCATCTATCCCTCGCTGGCCTACTACAACCGCGAGGGAGAATGCGGCACCGGCGCCGTTGTGCCCTGGGCCGGCAGTCTGTGGGTCGTCACCTACGGTCCCCACTGTCCGAAAGGCTCTTCCGACCGCCTGTATGAAATCACCCCCGACCTGCATCAGCACGTGCGCAGCGAAAGCGTGGGCGGCACCCCGGCCAACCGCATGATTCACCGGGAAAGCCGCCAACTCTTCATCGGCCCCTATGCCATCGATTCGACCGGCAACGTACGCACCATTCCCTATGCCGTCATGCCGGGCCGCCACACGGGCAATGCCCGCCACCTGACACAGCCCGAAAGCAAAATCTATTACGGCACCATGGAAGAGGGATTCTACGAAGTCGACGTGCACAGTCTGCAGGTAAAAGAACTGTATCCCGATGCCAACTTCACTCCGCCCTCCCGCCGCACGGGCGCACACTACGGCCCCATCGGCGACCTCTTGCCGGGAGTTCACGGAAAGGGACTCTATTCCGGACAGGGCGTCATGGTCTACACCAACAACGGCGAGGGCAGCAACGAGGCGCTCATCCGTTTTGACATCGAAGCCGGCGTGTTGGCCGAATGGGACGGCCGGCAATGGAAAGTGGTGCGACGCAACCAGTTTACCGAAGTGACCGGCCCCGGCGGCATCTGCGGCAACCCTCATCCTGAAACCGACCCCATCTGGGCCACAGGATGGGACTACAAGTCGCTGATCGTCGGCGTCCGGAACGCCGGACAGGGCTGGAGCTTCTACCGGCTGCCCAAAGCCAGCCACAGCTACGACGGCGCCCACGGCTGGAACACGGAGTGGCCCCGCATCCGCAACGTAGGCAGCGACGGCAACCCCGACTACCTGATGACCATGCACGGCATGTTCTGGCAGTTTCCGCAACACTTCAGCGCCGGCAACAGCGCCGGCATACGTCCGCGCTCGGCCTATCTGAAGGTAATCGGCGACTTTGCCCGCTGGAACAACCGCCTCGTCTTCGGCTGCGACGACACCGCACAAAAGGAATTTCTTAACCGCCGCAAGGCCAAGGGAAGCCTGGCCGGACCGGGACAGTCGAACTCCAACCTGTGGTTCACCTCGCTTCACACCCCCGACGCACTCGGCCCCTCCACGGCAGCCGGCTCCGTGTGGGAAAAGGAGGACGTGGCAGCCGGCGCAACGTCAGAGCCCTTCCTCTTTGCCGGATGGAAATACCGGCGTGCATGGATAGCCAACGATGCGGCCGTTCCCGTCAGCTTCACCTTTGAAGTGGACCGCAAGGGCAACGGAAATTGGGAAACGCTCACCACGGCCGAAGTGGCAGCCCATGCCAGCACCACGCTGGCCTTCGGTGCAGCCGACAAGGGCGAATGGATACGCGTCCGCACCGACGGCCCCACCCGCGCCACCGTCAGCTTCACCTATACCGACCCCGACACACGCCATCACACGCCCGACCGCATGTTTGCCGGACTGGCCCGCACCGGAACGCCCGTCCGCAATGGCGGACTGCTCCGTGCCCATGGCCATGACAGGCGCACCCTGGGATTCGCCGCCACCCGTACGGAAAACGGCCGTACCCTCCCCGCCGGCTATTATGAACTGGACAGCCTGCTCCACCTCGTGAGAAAGGACGACGCTGCCGCTGAAAAATACATCCGGGAGAAATGCGCCTTCGCCCCGCAGGGAGTCAGCGCCGACTCTTCCTCCGTGCTCGTGGTCGACGATAAAGGCCGCCGCTGGCGTCTGCCGCTCGCACTCCTCACTTCGGGCGGCAGCCTGACCGAGGGCCGTATCTGCCGCGAAGTCGCCACCGAACGCGACCTCTTCCATTGCCAGCAGACCTTCTACGAACTGCCGGCTGAGAATGCCGACGGCTTTGCCAAGATACGCCCCATCGCCAGCCATCCTTTCCGCATCGACGACTATGCCTCCTATCGCGGCCTGCTGGTGCTCAGCGGCATCGACCCACAATATGCCGGACGCAATCCGCACGTCATCGTGGCCGACGACCGGCAGGCAGCCATATGGGCCGGCGCCATCGACGACCTCTGGAAACTGGGCAAGCCCGTAGGACAGGGCGGACCCTGGTATCGCACCCGGGTGAAGGCCGGCGAATATTCCGACCCCTATCTCATCGGTTTCTATAACCACCGCCAGCTGTCACTGTCGCATAGCCACCCGGCCCCGCTGCGCGTCAAGGTGGAAGTCGACCCCACCGGCAACGGACAGTGGATGCACTACACCACCTGCCTGGTGAAACCCGGCGAAACCTTCCGCCACCACTTCCCCGATGACTTCCAGGCCCGCTGGATTCGCTTCAGCACCGATGCCGATGCCGAAGCCGTCACCGCCTGGCTCCAATACGACTGAACCGCAGGCGGGGACAGACCGCTCTTTCCGGTCGGTCCCCGCCCGACTTTCTGACTTTTCATCAAGACCACCGCCTTCTGCCTATGCCCGACACCTTTTCACTCCGCTTTTCGCCCCTGCAAGGCTATACCGACGCCGTTTACCGACAGGCCCATGCCCGCTTTTTCGGCGGGGTGGACTGCTACTATTCCCCCTTTGCACGGGTGGAGCATGGAGAAATCCGCCGGAAAGATCTGCGCGACATAGCCCCCGAGGCCAATACCGGACTCCATCTCATCCCGCAGCTCATCGCCCCCGACGCTCCGACAGCCGCCCGTCTGCTCACCCTTTTCGCCGAAACGGGCTGGCAGGAAGCCAATCTCAATCTGGGCTGCCCCTTCCCGCTGCTGGCCCGGCGCCACAACGGAGCGGGCATCCTGCCCCACCCCGACGAGGTGGAGCGCCTGCTCGTCCCGCTCTGCGAACAGTTTCCCCAGCTGCGCCTATCGGTCAAACTGCGGCTGGGCTGGGAGGACGCAAGCGAATGTCTGGCCCTGCTGCCGCTGTTCAACCGCCTCCCGCTGGCCGACATCACCCTGCATCCCCGCCTGGGCCGGCAGCAATACAAGGGGACGGTGGACCTCGACGGTTTCCGCGCCTTCTACGACCGGTGCGAAAAGCCGCTCCTCTACAACGGCGACCTGCTCACGCCCTCCGACATCAGCCGCCTCCGCGAGGCCTTTCCCCGACTGTCCGGCGTGCTTCTCGGCCGCGGTCTGCTGGCCCGCCCCTCCCTGGCGCTGGAATATATCCGCGGCCGTGCGCTGGAACAGGAAGAAATGCGGAACGCCCTGCGCGGAATGCACGACGAACTGTTCCGCCGCTACTCCGAACAGTTGCAGGGCGGTGACCATCAGGTACTCGCCAAGATGAAAACCCTTTGGGACTATCTCTGGCCCGATGCCGACCGCAAGGCTCGGAAAGCCGTGCTCAAAGCCACCCGTCTGGCGGACTATCTGGCTGCCGTCAACCGCCTGCTGGCACTCTGAAACAGCTGCCGAAAACGGTTTGACCTGCAGTATTGCAATGTCAGCAACCCGTCCGCCTCCCCGGAATGCAACCCCCTTTTCCTTCTCCGTACGTTTGAAAAAACAGTCAGTAGTTTCGGATTTTCTAACCTTACTTCCGTTCCGCCGAAACTACTGACTGTTTTTTCTACCACTGCCACCCGTTACCGCCCCTGTGTTCTTTCCGGCGTGTTTCCCAAAGCTCGTCCTTCCTGCCCCTCTGTCCCCCCGCACAAAAAAATCGGCACACGGAGATAGATTACAGGCCCTTTCCCCCTCTCTATCTTTACAACCGGCTCCCCTGCTCCCAAACCTCCGGCTATGCCCCGCTCCGGACCGACTTCCGGCTCCGGCGGCAAAAGGCTGAGCACCAGGACCGGAAAACAGAACAGGGAAACCCAACAGAAAAACATTAACCTCAAAACCAACTTAGTTTTATGAAAACAAAAGTTTTTAACCTGATTATTCTCGACGAGAGCGGTTCGATGCAAAGCATCAAGAAAGAAGCCATCGACAGTGTCAACGAAACCGTCCAGACCATCCGCGCGGCAGAAAAGAAAAACGAGGACCAGGAACACTTCGTGTCGCTCGTCACCTTCAACGATGACGCCAGGACCGTTTACGACTGTGTGGCGGCAACAGCCGTGGAGGAACTGACCGCCGCCAGCTATCAGCCCAATTGCTGCACCGCCCTCTACGATGCCATGGGGCTCTCGCTCAACGCCCTGCGGCCCCGGGTGAAGGAAGAGGACCGCGTACTGGTGACCATCATTACCGACGGCTACGAAAACGCATCGCACGAATACAGCGGAAATGCCATCCAGGCTCTGGTTGAGGAACTGAAAGGCCTGGGGTGGGTGTTTGCCTACATCGGAGCCAACCACGACGTGAAGCAGGTGGCCGACAGCCTTTCCATCACCAACACGATGACATTCCAGACCACAGCCGAAGGTACCTGCTACATGACCCGGCGCGCCAACCAGAGCCGTGCCCGATTCTTCGACCGCCTGTCCAGCGCCTGTTTCAACGCCGTAGCCGAAAACAACAACTTCTTCGAGGAAGAGGACGACGAACCCCAAAACCGATGAAGAAATGAAAAAGACTACGTTCAGGGAATTTTTCTCTACGCTGTTCAATGGTTTGTGGCAGGCTGTCTGCTGGCTGACCGGCACGGGTGAATATCGGAACAGAAGTACCTACGGAAAAGTGCTGAAGCGCATCGTGGCCCTGTGCCTAACCCTTCTGCTGATACAGTTCACAACCGCCTCGCTCTACGACGCAATCGAAAGAATGAGGTACAGAACCGACCTGACAAACAAGGTGGTGGGAGAAGACTTTCTCAGCAATCGCATTGTGCTTCAACGGCTGTTTTCCGAAAAGATAAGAATCTACGACAAGCAAAAGAAAAAAGTGCTCTATGACGACTTCGACTGGGTAGTGACTTCCGAAGACAACGACTCGCTGGCTGTTTTTGCCAGAAAGGGCATGCGCGGATACCTTCACCGCCGCACCGGAGAAATAGTCATTCCGGAAATCTATTCCCACGCCTGGATATTCTCGGAAGGACTGGCCGCCGTGGAACAGAACGGCAACATCAATTTTATAGACCCGTCGGGAAAAGTGGTCATCGACAAAGATTTTCCGATGTACTACGACAACAAAACCGATTATGTCTTCACCGACGGCCATTGCCTGATGCGGAATCCGGCCAACGGAAAAAAGGGCCTGATTGACAAAAACGGCCAATGGGTGCTGCCTGCGGAATATGACGAACTCTTCTTTACCCGGGGATTCTGGCAAACGGAAAAGGACGGACGCACAGGCCTGTACACGGCCGACCTGAAAATGCTGCTGCCTGTAGAATACCAATCCATCCAGGTGAGCGACAGCACCATAGAAGTTCATCTGGCCGACCACAGCATCCGGCGGTATGACCATCAGGGACGGGTCGTCGTTGATTTTGTCATTGATGAAATCAGCAGTCTGCGTTACGAAATGCCAACACCCCGCAACGGGAGCGAAACCTGCGACAACGACACGTGTGCTACGCAAAAACACTACGGCACAGCCAACTGCCTGCAATATCTTGTTCGCGGCGACAGATATAACGAAACGGACGGCTACGGACTCCTCGACCGCAACGGACGGCGCATCACACCGCCCCGCTACACCTCCATCCAGGCCATCGGACAGCATCTCTACCTTTGCCTACCGGACGGAGTGATACTCAACGACCGGGGAGAGGTCGTACAGTAACGTCCTTTTCACACAGCAAGTTGCGCATATCCTGTATATCCCCTCCGCCACTGCCCGGGCAATGACGGAGGGGATGCTTTTTCCGGCAAATTACCATGAAAAAGGAATCATGAGCTGCAAGGAAACTGACGGAACGGAATAACTAATACAACTTTTATCCGATTTAGTTTTTCCATCAACTCAATACTACAGTTAAAAGCAAATATAATGTTTTCTTCTATTATCTAAAATTGATATTTATAATTTGAAGCATACATAAGAAACACGTGTTTTACACATCAAACATCATCAAATCCAGTACAACAAAGTCCTTTATTTTCAGTTCTGATATTATTTCCTTAAATTCTGTACACAAATGAGCGTATTTCTGACATTTTTTTGTTCCTCGTTCAAATCTAATATCATACTTATGCAGAATATCCTCGGTCACTTCGTTCCATAACATATATTTCTGAGGATCATGAACAGCAAGCACTTTTGTAATCATATTTTTATCACAGCCGCGTATTTTGTATTCTTCTGTTGCTGCCCTATATCGTTCTTCTATGCTTTCATCATCATTACAGAGCAAAAGAAACAAATCCCTCAATTTATGTGATTTTACCGCTCGCTTTAATTCCTTCTTATAGCTTTGTCTGATGTTTCCAAGTTCCGTTATCTTCAAGAACTTATCAATGTCGATATTCGCAAAAGAGTTATCATAATCAAGAGCTTCCTTTATTTTTGATACCGTATCTATCCTCTTTTTGCAAATTTCATCATATCTCTTTCCCTCTCTTATTTCTTTCAGTTTAACCTTCAGACTGTCGAACAAACGTTTCTTTTCATTTGCCTCATTCAGTAAACGATGAATCTCAGACTTTCTTTTATTTTCTTCTTTAACCCATTTTCTGCTATATTCCTTATACTCAATGAGAAAATTATCTGTTATATATAAAGACTTATTGAACACTTTTTCAAACCAGTCTAATATATTATTACATTCTTCTTCGTCTTCTACCTTATAGAATACTTCGATATTATTAAGCAAGCCTCCTTCTGTAAAGTTTCCTGAACCTATATAAGCCACCAATTTCTTATTTTTCAGTCTAAATATATAAACCTTAGGATGAAAAAATGATTCTGTATATATTCTTGCCTTCTTTTTATATCTGTTTTTTAATGTTCTTAAAACTTCTATAGGTGTTGGCAGATCTACTCCCGTAACTATTTGAAGTTTACAATTTTCAGGTACATTCTGTAAGGCATTGATTGCATAATTACTGAATAGGGCAACAGCAATGTTGACCTCTATAGCCTCAGACAGTAGATTTTCCACTTCATTCTTTATCGAAAATCTGATATCTCCCATAAATAAATCCTACATTATTTATACTTTGATACTATCACAAACTTAAACTACCTTCCCAAACTCCAAATATCTCCTTCTGAACCGCTCAAAAACCCGGGCATAATCATCGGGGAAATACTGTAACAGGACTTCCACAAAATCTTCCAACGTAACCGAACTTAGCTTATAGACATATTCCGGCTTCAGATAGGCCGTCACCGACCTGATTTCTCTTTCCGTCGACGGATGCTCCTTCGGCGAAAGTATCACAGAATAGGAATCCTTAAACCCTTCCTTCTTGCCATATACTTCCGCAAGCAGAAAGTTTCTGTAAATCTGCGTCAGTTTGATTTTACCTCCTGTCAATAATGCAGCGAACTCTTCATTGAACAGTCCTGTATTCAAAAGCAGCTGTTTCTGTTCCTCACAATTCCGGGCCTCGTTTACTCCGAGCACATCCGTATATTTCGTTTCGATGGCAATGATGTAGCGGCCGCCTTCGCTGTCCAGAAACTGGATATAAGCATCCATGGCCGACTTGTCATTACTGTATTTCTCTTTCGGCGTCGGTATGAATTCCAGACCGATTTCCGTTACTTCAAAAATCGGAAAATCCTTAAAGACAGACTTTATGGCGCATGTCACCTGTTCCGGTTTCTCTTTCAAAAGCAACGTCAAGGGATAGAACAGATTGAAGGCCATCGGCATGCTTGAGAGCAGATTGTTGAACAGCCTGAACCCATCTATGGTCTCATCTTTTTTTCTTTTATCCTTCACTCTTTCCTTGGCATACTCGAAAGTCTCCTTCATCAGGAAATTCTTCCCGGACAGTTCTCCCCCACTAATCATGTTTCCATATTTTCTCTTGGAAGTCCGCATCGGTCCCACTCCTTCCGCTTCGCCCATCTCCACTCTGTATTTTGACTGAAGCAACCTGGCTTTCTTCGTGAAAGCATTGTCACTTCCACACTGGGTTCCGTAAATTTCATTTACATTTTCCATAGTATTCCGTTACTTTTTCTATAAACATTTCCATTTTACAATAAACCTCCTTATAAATAAATACTTATAATTTACAAATATAGTGAAAGGCGAGAGCAATGGCAAGGCGGAAACGGAGTTTTCAGGTTTGCCATGGCCAAGCCGCATCCTATATTCTACTATTCTACGTGAGTTCAGTATAAGAAATTATGCGATACATCTGTTCTTGTCAATGATGTCGATATTCAAAGATGGTTTCTTTGGCAAAAGATGATATGCAATAAGTCCAGCAACCAGATTGGTTACGAAGTTATCAACGGAGCGATGCCTCGTATGTTCTATGTGGCAGACATTCTTGAGTTCGTCGTTGACGGTCTCGATGAGCGCCCTTTTTCTGAGCAGTATCTTGTCGTGCAGGTTCATAAGCGAGTTCTTCATGTTCTTCCTGATCTTCGTGACAAGGTGTATGTCGTCAACAAAAAGAGCATCGAAAAGGTCCTGGCTTATGTAGCCCCTGTCCGCAAACAGCTTTCCAAACGGTTCTTGAGTGAAGTTCTTGTCTTTCAGCGGTTCACGGTCGTCCGTGTTTCCCGGTGTGAGCGTCCATTGCATAATCTCTCCACAGTCGTTGATGACGATGTGCAGTTTGAATCCGAAGAACCAGCCCATCTTGCCCTTGGCCGCCCATCCCTTCATTCTCCTATGGCTGCCTGCCCGCTTAATGTGACAGGAGACAAGCGGAATGGAGTCGATGATGGATATACCTGAACATTTGTCCAATGCACAGGTCTGCAGGAACAGCAGAAGGTGAAGTCCGACCTTCTGCTGCCTCTCGACAAAGCGGTTGTAGGACAGGTGGTGGGGAAACTCCTTGCGCATATGATGGCATACGTAGCCCAGATAGAACGACTTGAGGTCGCGGTGGCGACTGGTATGGAAGAGTATGAGTAGGGTCATCACCTCACTATCGGACATGAGGCATGGGCGGTTACGGCGGCGTTTACCGGAACTGTCCAAAGTATGTTTTTTTCAGTTCAAGAGTAACATATTTGCAGAACTCATCGAAAATACAGAAGATTTCTATTAAATTTTTATCAGTCATGGGAGTGAATATTTTTATGTAACTTGTTTGTTTTCAATTATAAAGATACTAAAAACATCTCATTTCCACAACTTTCTCAAATACTTTCTTACACCAAACTGACGTTAGGGTAGTGTGTTGAGTCTCTTTGTAGTAGTTATACCGAACTCACGTAGAGTATCATATTTTCCAAGTCTTTATTGTTTTTCTATTATGGATTTTTGCTCACTTGGGGATAGGTTTATAGAAACGTCGGGCGGTGGGGAGATGGTGGGCGGACGTAACGGGGAGACCTCCCTACGAGCAGGGAGACGGGCGGTTATGCACCACGATACTTCACTACGGGCAGGGAGGCTAACGGTTATACACCGGGGCAGATTCTTACTTGACGCCGTCGCCGCCGCAGGATGCGCATTCAACGACACCGTCGCCGCCACAACCGAAGCAGTTCAACGAGCCGAAGCCCCAGTAGGTGGATCCGCTACCGTTGCAGATTGAGCAGTTCACGGTGCCCCGGCCGTCGCAATCGGGGCAGGTGCCTTCCTGCTGGATGAAGATGGTTGACGACACATTGTCCTCCGTGACTTCCAGGGTTCCCGTACGGGAATATCCGTTGTTTTTCTTGACAACCAGCGTAAACCCGTCGAGACTTCCGTTCTCCATGCTGCAGAAATCGGGGCAGGTGTATTTCGGATCACTGCCGTCCGTTTCCATATTGATGTAGATGCTGCCGCCGTCGCGGTCGCTCGTCACATAACTTTCCGACAGCTTGAGAACTTGCGCGGAGCCATACTGGCCTACGGGCAAGGTCTGCACAATCTTGCCGGACTTGACGGTGATGTGGTCTTCGCGGTTCGCGCCCGTCTCGTTGGGCTCGCATTCGATGATGAAGCTACTTTCGTATTCGGAGATTTCCACCCATGAGGGTTTGTAGCTGATTTCCCAATAGTAGCCGTCATAGTCGATGTTCACCTCCAGTTCGCCGCCTCTTTTGACAAACAGGGCGCCTTCAGCATTCAACTTCAGATAGGTGGTGGAATTCATCAGATGTGTACCCCACATAATCAGGAGGACCAGCACGACGACCACACCGATGGCTATCCGCTTGACGATTTTCCCCACTTTTTTCTTCGGCCGGGGAGCCAACTGTCCATCCGTCTGTGTGCCGGCGATGCCGGTGCCGGTGCCGGAATTCTGCTGCTGTCCGGCGGTTTCCATTTTGTCCACCAGTTTTCCGCCACATTTGGTGCAGAAACTCAGTTGATCGGGATAGTCCAGGTTGCAAAAATTACAGTGTTTCATTTTGCAGATTTCTTTAGTTTTTTCACTTCATCCAATCCCATATTGATAAGAATCAGGACGACAATCCATACAACGACAATCAGTGTAATCAGTTTGAGAAAACCCTCGAAGATGGGAGCATCCCAAAGCCCGTGCAGGACGATCGGGATGAGGAAAATTTTCCAGAAACGGCTGTTGCTGAAGACGTCGGAGGTGAGCGGACCGGCGCCTTTCGCGATGACCAACGCTGCACCCGAGATGGCTGCCCACGCCACGTGGCCGCCCGGTGCCAGCAATCCGCGGAGGTAGATGCTGTTGGTGACAATGTCCATCATTTCATCAGTGGGGATACCCATGCCATAGGCGCCGGCAATGTTGGAAATCTCCAGCATCGGACGCATGGCATATCCAGCCGACTCGAACGCGGCAAAGCCGGCACCGACGCAGGCGCCGACGAGCAGCGCACACAGAATGTAGTTGCACGAGAACAACTGCTTCATCAGTACATAGACGATGATGAGTTTACCCAGCTCTTCAATGACTCCGACCATCATGGCGCCCCAGGTGGAAGAAACGTCGGCGTCCACCATCTCCAGATTGAACAGAAACAGCGTTACCACCAACGACGCGCATCCGCCCACCAAGAAGAATTTCATCACGTCGTAGACGCTGATGTTCCGGAAGGCATTGACCTCAAGAAAGAGCACCATCGTCGTAAACGGTACGGTGAAGGCACCCACAATGATAAGGCCCGGATAGGCATTTGCATTGTTGAACAGGATGCTGCAGATGTGAAGCAGCACATAGGTGACGACGAAGCAGAGGAAGACTCTGCTGTAGAGCCAGGGCTTGGGCCACGTTTCGGACACTTCGTTGAGCGGCGGCGTAGTCCGCGTCGTTCCGCAGATGAAGATGTCCTCCGCTTCCTCCCGACTGTGCCGCTTGAATACATTTGAGAACAGGTCCTTCCAGTTCAGGTTCACCGCATTGGTGTTTCCGATGTAATCGTTGATGCCTCCCACGAAACCGGAGTTCGTACCCGACTGGCCGGCAGCGGTTCGGTTCTGCGCCGAAGCCGATGTCCCGCTACCCATTCCACCACTATGAGTACCGTTCGTACCCGGTGCGCCATGCACCGGCATTCCGCAATTTCCGCAGAACGCACTTCCCGGCGCCAGTTCTTTTCCACAATTTCCGCAATATGCCATATTCTTCAGATAAAATTAAATCCATACCATCAAAGTCCGGAGGATAAGCGGAATCCCAATGATGCTGAGCATCGTAGCCAGAATTTTTGGTATTCCATCTGTGCGGTTTCCTCACAGCGCGTGAGGTCCACCGGCGTCCGGACCCGGAATTTCTTTTCATCTTCCAGCGTCAGCGACATCTCTGCACGAGGCATGTGCCGCTGACAATAATCTTTAATTTTTTGCAAATATAGTGAAAGGTGAGCGCAGTGGCAAACCGGAAAACATAGTTTTTTGGTTTGCTACTGCCAAGCCGCATCCTATATTCTACAAATATAGCGAAAGGCGAGAGCAATGGCAAAAGGAAAACGTGGTTTTCAAAGGTGACTGACAAAAAGTTACGCTTGCAATCCATCAAAACGACAAAGAGGCCTCCCCATGCTGCGCAGGGGCGACCTCTTTGCAAGGTTCCGGCACGGATGCCGGAGAGGTGTGTTTTTCAAAGTATTTATTTTATCGTTACTTCCCGTTCCCGACGGGAAAGAGTTGTCGGGCTTTACCAGATGTCCTCGGCCGTGGGACCGTTGTAGACGGCGGTTGAAGCATATTCTATGTAGTCGCCGTCAAACTGCGAGTCGTTCTTCTTCAAGGCCGACTTGAAGCGGAGATAGTAGTCGCGGTCGGCCTTCATGTCGGCTACGGTGATGATGCGGCGCACCACGCCGTTCGAACCGTTGCAGCCACGCACGGGGATGTCGCCCTGTCCGTTGACGCGCGTCACGTATTGCGATGCCTTCATGTATCCCTGGTTGCGCAGGTTCTTGTCGTTTTCGCGGTTGACGGTCCAGTCTTCACCGTCGGCTTCCCATGGCAGGGCGGGATTGGTGGAAAGGACCGGCTGGCGCATGTCATAGGGCAGACCGGCCGGCTCCAGACGGTCGGGGTCGCTGCCGAAATATATCTGGCACATACCGCGCAAGGGATTGTGCGAAACGCCCATGCGCACTTCGTAAACGCCGTCCTTGGGCACGCGGGGCAGACGCATGGTGAAGTCGTAGACCCCGGACACCATGATTTCGTCGCCCTGATAGTTGAACCATCCTGCCGCATACTGCGGATAAAGGTAGAGCAGTTTCGTGTCGGGCGACTCCCGGGTGATGTTCTTGAAATAGCCGTTCTCAAAGCGGGTGTACACCGTGCCGCGCACGTTATTCGTCAGCAGTTCGGGCAGCATCGTCACCATGTCCATGCGGATGCGCTCCTGTGAGAGTTTCGTACGCAGGGCATCGGAAAAAATCAGGATGTCGTTGATGGGGAAATAATATCCGTTCAGGCCGTTGTTGTCGTTGGCTCCGTTCTCGGGTGAGATGAGAATGCCGCCGAAGCCTTCGGCCACCCCGATTTCACGGTAATCGTCCTCCGGTCCGTTGGCATAGACGGAGATGCGGTTGGCATAGATGCGGTGCTCCATGTCGTGCTCGAAGCCGGCATCGCCCACCTGCGTAATCTTTACCACCGGCCGGTACTTGCCCATCGTGCTGTAATAGTCCCACACGTTGGTGGGCATGTTGGTGGTCTGCGGATTCTTGACGTCTCCGCCAAACTTATAGTTGTATTCGTTGACATGGCACACCAGGCGGTTGTAGGCCATTTTTCCGTCGATGATGTGATAGGCCACGAAGCGGTTGACCGCATTGTCGGGATGGCTCAGGTCGTCGGGCATGGCGGTGCCGTAGGCCTCGCGGGCCAGCTCCGTCACCTTGCCGAGAAAAGCCTCGCCGTTGGTCAGCCGTCCTTCCCCGTCGGTTTCCACCTGCAGGCCCAGACGGCGCTCATACACGTCGTCGGTCTCCACCAGCGCCGTATAGCCCACATAACGGTGCTGCGCATAGGTGAAGGGGTCCACGTTGTTGAGCTTGTAAACCAGCGGGCGGTCGGGGTCCTCATAGGAAAGGTCGAGGTTCTCCCACAGCGAGTCACACCAGGTGGTCTTTTCCATCAGATAGGCGAACACCTTCATGTTATCGGCGGCAGCAATCAGCCGGTCGAGCGTCATCGAAGAGGGCGCCACAGCCACATCGACTACGTGGATAAAGCCGTTGGACACCTCGTTGTCGGCCTCCACCACCTTCGATGCGCCGTTGATGACATATTCTGCCGACTCGTTGAGCAGACAGCTCAGCAGACGGTTGTTCAGATTGGGCAGCGAGAAGGAGCCGCTGCTGGGGAAATCGGCACTTTCATACGCATCTTCGTTCTGATTGTCGATGATGCAGCTCTTGGTGATGAGATTGGCCTGCTCGTCGGTCATTTCCTCCAGCGAAGCCACGCCGTTTTCGGCCATAAAGCGGGTTACCGCGTCATCCGTCGGAAGGAACAGAGTATAGTTGCCGCGGGCCGACAGTACGCTGTAGAGCGAAGAGGCGCCTTCCACATCTCCCATGTGCACCCGTTTGAGCAATGTCCGCATCATCGTGAAGCGGTCGTCGGCATCAATGAAGTCGGCGGCCGTCATCTCCGTCTTGATGGCAAAGTTGGATTCGTCAATCGTTTCCTTGCATCCGGAAAACACCAATGGCACACAGCAGATCAGCAGAGCGAAAAAACGCCGGAGGCCACAGTTTTCAAGGAAAGTAAATGCATGCATAATAACAAGTAATTTAAAGTTATTTTAACAGGTTAGTCATTCATAAACCGTAGATGGTGGCTGCGCGGACAATTCTTTGTCCACGGTCTGCCTTGTTTTTAAGAAAAAAGTAAGCGGGGCGGAAAGCAGCGCCGGCGGGCCGCCGGAACAGGTCCGGCCTTTCCTCCGCCCGCGTGCTCCGCAAAAAGAGTGACACCGGCCGCCGCGCGCCGGCTTTTATTTTATTTTTTCCAGTTTGGCCAGATACCCGCCGCCGGACAGGAGATTGATTTTCAACTGACGGCCCGACCTGGTTTTCGTTTCGCCGACGACGATTTGCTTACGTCCCTGATCCGAGGCGTATGTCACTTTCCAGGTGCCTTTTTCCAGGAAGTCCAGTCGGGGGGCGATTTGTCTTTCCTTCTCGCCGTTCAGCACGGCCAGATACCATACATCGCCCTTTCTGCGGGCAATGGCAGCCAACTGGCCTATTTCACTTTCGGGCAGGACATAATGTTCGTCCCATTCAACGGGTACTTCCTCTATGAACTGCCGGCCGGGGCAGGAAAGCATGTCTTCCATATCGGCAGCCAGAATCAGCATGGGCGAAGTAAACATGTAAATCGATGCCAGCTGATGCGTAAACGTAACCGACGGCGGACAGAAGGCTCTGAAATTAAGAGGCGTATAATCGGCCGGTCCGGCAAGCCAGCGCGTAAAGGGCAGCACAGTGTTGTGATAGGGCCAGGGAGGTCCGGGCGCCCATGAGTTTTCGCCTCCCACACATTCCAGCCCTCTCACGGCCTCTTTGGCCAGCAGATTGGGATAGGTATAGCTGTCGCCGGTCGGTTTGTTCACGCCATGGAATACGACCATGAGATGCTGCCGGGCCGCTTCCCGGAGAATGTTCTCCATCAGGCATACCGTATACAGGTTTTCGGTATGGAAAAAATCTATTTTCAATCCCTTGACGCCGACTTCGGCACATTTTTTCATAAAAGCCGTGCGCTCTGCCGGATCGTTCAGCCCCTTGTCGGTGGCATTTCCCGTGCGGGGTGAAGAGGGGCGCCACACCCAGATGTCCACCTTACGCTCCTTTGCATAATTCACCAAATCGGCCAGATATTCCCATTTGGTTTTGCTTTTTCCTTCCGGTTCGGTCAACGGCCACAATTCCCATCCGTCATCCACCACCACCGATTCCAGCCCGAGCGCTGCCGCCCCGTCCACATATTTCTTGTGGTTGGCCACACTCAGCCGGTTCGGCCCTTCCACCAGCCAGGTAAAGACGGAACGCCCCCGCCTGATCCAGCCGGTTTTCGCTCCTTCCGGAAACAGTTCAGGGTCCGGACGGTCGGACACCCGGGCTATCATCCCGTTGTTCACCAGTCCGTTCAAGTCATCGGCCAGCATCAGAATCCGCCAGGGCGACCTGATTTCCCGGGTCTCTTCAAACGGCCGGGCAATCCAGGGAACATCTCTCACCACATCGTGATAATACCGCGCTGCGGGGAGTCCTGTCATCACGCCTGTCTCCAGATGTCCTTTGTTCTCAACATAGCCCATACGCACTCTGTTTCCCTTTTCTCCGAACAGCACGGCTCCATGATAGCGGAACAGGTTGGCTTCGGTAATGGCGGCATAGCAGCCGTCGGGCAAACGGAAGGTGGCAGGCGGTGCCAGCAGTTCTCCGTCAAGACGGTTCACCTGGCGTTCCTGATAGGCCTGAATCCATCCATACTGAAAAGGACCGCTGGCATACCACACCCGGGTGTCGGCCGGAAAGGTGAAAGCGGTGTATTCCTGATAGATGCATCTGGGACCGTCGGCCGGCAGGCGATAGCGGAACGCCACGCCGTCGTCGGCTTCCCTGACGTCGACATACAGCCGGCTGCCGTCGGCATGCTCCACGGTGTAGGTGGTGGCAACGCCTTCGCCCTGCCGTGCAGCCTCACCGGCCCGGACAGCCGTTACCTCCTGCTGTCCCAGGCGGCGATGGTCCACATCCAGTCCCAGGGGCGAAGCGGAAATCACCGTCTTTTCATCATAACGCACTTCGAACGTAAGGCGGCTGCCGTCGTTCTGTATGTGCAAACGGGCTTTCTGCGCCACCATACCGGCGGAAACCGTTCCCCATACCGTCAATAAAAATAACCTTTGAATCCTCATGACCTTTTATTCTATTACATACCACGTGTATCCCCGCGCCGGTATCTGCACCGTCAGTTCCACCGTGTAATCCCGGTTCAGCCGGTACGTCTTCGCCTTTCCTTCCTGTTCCCGTATTCTGGCCTTTTCCGTCAGCCCGGTGTAATAGAGCGGCAACCGTATCGTGCGGGTGATGGTTTCTTCCAGGGGGTTGAAGAAGAGTGCCAGTCCTTTTTCCCGTCCCTTCGGGTCGACATGCATCAGTCCGTCCCAATCGCGTGCATCGGGCTTGCGCAAATGAATGATGTCGCTGTTCAGAATGCGGCGATACTTCTTATACCAGTCAATGATTTCCTTGACCACCTGCTTGGTTTCCGGCGTGTCATACAACCGCGGACCGCGGTAACAGGCCTGTATACCGGCACCATAGTTCTGGAACATCAGGGTTTTGTATTCATACAGATGCTCGCTGAGGGGCTCCAGCGTGGCAGCCTTTCCTCCGCCGTGATATTCCACCAGCGGAACGAAGCTCCACAAGGAAGAGGGAATACGCTCCCACGTACAATCGTAGTTCAACTGGCGGGTATGAATCAGCTGGCGGTCACGGGGCAACGACCAGTTCACTTCGCGATAGCCGATGCCCACCTTGGTGGAACCGTTCAGAAAGTAAAAGTCGGGGACATTCAGATAGATGCCCTGTTCACACATCCAGTGATACAGGTCGGTAATCTTGTAAAACTGATTCCATTGCGAATCGTTCAGTCCCTTGTGATGGGCATGGGTGGTGGAAGCGCAGACGTCGCCGGGATAGGAACCGTCGTGCTCAAAGCACTTCATGCCCGTCTTCTCAAAGAAGGTCTTGATTTTATTGAAATAATCATATCCCCAGTCGCTGCACAGACAGGGAGAACTGCCGAAATGCATACCTCCCCGCTTGCCGGTGGCGGGATTGATGACGTCCACTTCGTCGCTGATCCACCGGCTGGCCAGCAGCGCGTAACAGCCCATTTCGATGCCCTTGCTGCCGGCATAGTCCACCAGTTCCTTCAGCCGTGCAATGTTGGCCTCGGAAATGTCTTCGGCATTGGCCCCCGAGCCGAAACTGAGAATAATCATCTCATAGCCGGTTTCGGCACACTGGTCCACTGCGGTGCGCACCACCTTCGGGTCGCTGGAGGTCAGGTGCATGAATATGGGGTTTTCCGTTGTCCATGGTGCCACAGTCCGGTAAAAGCGGCGGGTGAACAGTCCTTTCCGTTCGCGGTCATCGCTGTCGAAAGGCATTTCATATACGCCAAACGAGCGGAAGGTACCTCCGGCCTTCACCTGCTGGTCGGGACCGAGGGGAGGTGCCACCTGGAGAATACACGGTGTCTGCAACAGATAATTCCGCTGCGAGGTATAGGCTTTGTCCTCCACCCATTTTTCCGTGATGTCCGTTTCCTTTTCCGTAAAGCAGCCGTTGCAGGCATAGTCGCTCTCCACATGGATATTCGGCAGCCGGAAAGTGGCCGGGTCGCCTCCACCGGGCGATTCGGGTTCGGCAAACGCTAGATATTCCAGCTGGAAATGGTCAATATTCACCGGAACAGCCGACCCGTTTTCTATTTCAAACCATTTTCTGATGACCGGTATGCGGTCGTATACGGCAAAATGGAGTTTCACCCTGACGTCCTTCAGCGCCCTGTCGCCACGCAGGGTAAACACGATTTCCTTTCCCGTGGCTGCCTCCTTGTTCAAGGCCCAGCGGCTGCGGGCCCAACGGATGCTTTCCTCGAGCGGCTTCACTTCGAAATCCTCCACCAGGAAGGATTCCGGCAACGTTTTCAGCCCGTCGAGCCATTCGTTTTTCAGATAGCCGCGCTCGGGTTGTCCGGAAAGTCCGCCCAGGCTCCATTTCCGGCCGTCAATCCATACATATCCTTCCCCGCTTACCGCTCTGAGCAGACTTTCGCCCAGCATGCGGTTCGTCAGGTCCACGGTAGCCAAATTGGGGAAAAGCCGGAACGTGCGCGAAACCATGTCATTGGCCACCACGACGCCCTTGCCGTCGGGCGTGCGGTAGATGCCGGCCCGCGACTGTTCAGGCGTCAGCAGCCAGTCGAAACCGGTCCGTTCCGACAGCTGCACGTCCAGCACCGGCAGGCGGGCTATTTTTTTCTCCAGCAGTCTGACCACAGCCTCGCTCTGCACAGGCCCTTCGCCCGTTGCGCCGACATCCGTCAGCACCGGCTGCTCGCCCTCATAGGTAAACCTCGGCTTCACCAGCAGCACACCGTCGCCACTGCTGCCGTCGGCACCGGGCTCCAGCAGCATTTCAAGCATTCTGCCGCCCGACAGACTGACATCTACCGGCTTCATGCCGTCAGCGGCACTCATCACGCCACTGTTGTAAATTTCCTTGCCGTCCAGTTTGAGTATCAGCGAAACGGAGCCCGGGCCTATCTTTCCATCCTTGCCCACCAGCGCCTTGAACTGTTTGGTATCTCCCCGGCTGGCAAAGAGCAGCTTGCTGCCGTCGGCCAGCGGCTGCACCGTCAGCGACGGGTCGTCGGCCCTGACTTCTGCCGGCACCACGCCCAGCTGGGCGACAAAACGCAAAGCCGTGCCGTTCAACTTCACCTTGGCCACGGCTCTGGCATGCAGTCCCACCACCTCCTTGCTGGCGACGCCGTTCACTTTTGCGGCATCGCCCGACACGGTTGTTCCCCGGGTCACAGTTCCATATTCCTGCCATATTTTCGACAAGTCCATCTCATGCATCAACAAGGTCTGCTGCCCATACATCCCCATGCACAGCAGCAGGGCACCTGTCAGCAACTGCTTTCTCCTGTTCATTCTATATCTTTTCCTGTCTGGATTATAAAAAAATTACATCATCAACCGGGAATTACGGTTCTTCTGCCCGCACGTTGGAAGAATACATTCCTGTCCGTTTTAACAGGCCGGACCTCCCTGCTGTGTTTTTCTTATCCTTCTCCCGCCCGTGTGTTGACGTTCTGTCAGCCTATACCTTTGTGGAACAAGGCCGTATATGGTTTTTCTATTGATTTTCGTTTACAAAATAACAACAAATCCGTCAGTTGTAAAATGTACAAAACCTAACAAAAAAATGTATAAAATCACGAAATCAGGCTTTATCCGTTCTTTTACATTCCTAACCTCCTTTCCATGCCCTTTGCAAAAGAAAACCATACAATATATATAGAGGGAAAAGCATATCTCCTCCCTTGTTTTTGGAAAGGCAGGCTGTCCTCTTTTTCCCGGAACCAAGGCAACCGGCCATGCCGGCAACAATATGAAGTCTGCAAGTTCCCGTTGCCCAATGCAAGGAACCTGCAGACTGTTCAGCATCCTTTTCCGGCCGCCGAATCCGCAAATCCGTTTTCCGGAGACAACAGCATCCACACCCCGTGCAAGACGTCAGGACAAACAATAAGCCCGCTCCTTTCCGCAGGCACAGTCCGGGAAAATCACGAAATCCGCCCCATCAGTGGTTGACCAGAAAATGGACAATGCGGCAGGCATTTCCCTTGCTCGCCGGATTTTTTTGAGGGATGATTTCCAGTTCCAATTTGTGTTTCCCTCTTTTCAGTTGGTCGTCAAGTATAAAATACCAAGGCAGATGCAGCGCACTGCTCCAGCGGGTATACAAATCCATGGTCCTATAAGATTTGCCGTCCACCCGGTAACGGATGGTCCCCGCATCATTGCCGGAAATCACACAAACCCCCACGGCATTACCGTTGAAGGAAAACGTCAGCTTTTCGCCGGGCTTTTCCCCAATCAGCATCGGAACGTCCGTAAATCCTTCACGAGTAGACTGTCCATTGTCCGGCACATAGCGTTCCATCCACCTGAATGTCCCCTTTGCCTGGTCCACCCTCACATATTCCGCATGGTCAAAACAGTTTTTGTAAACAGGCACAGGCAGTTTCTCCCGAGGCGGAAGCGTTGTGCCCGAAGTGTGGGCCATGAGCGTGTCAAGCAGCATTTTCATCGAAGCCGAATAATATTCCTGCCCGAAAACAGAAGGGTGCAAGTCCTTTATATCTTCTTCCCATGAAAATTCGCCGTTGGCAATCCGGCAAGTTATTTCACGCGCAATATCAACGACCGGTATCCGGTAGTACTCCGCTATCCGGTTGTGCGAACGGATGACTTCGGGCACTTTCCCTTCCGAATAGTCCCGCAACTTGTTAGGGTCGGCAAAATGCATCATGATGATGTCGGCGTCAGGATTCAGCGTCAGGGTCTTTCTGACAATTCCCTCAATGGATTTCTGCTGGTCCGTAACCGGATAGCCGTTTTCGCTGTCATTGACCGCAGCTTCATAAAAAAGAATATCGGGCACTACATGGTCCAGCACATCCGTCTGATAACGGAAAGCATGCGGCACACTGCCCAAGGAAGGGATGCCGGCCATGTGAAAATGCAACCGCGCATCGGGAAAACGGGAGCGGAAATAGTGTTCCAGATGGTTTCTCCAGCCTGGATTGTAGGTGATGGACCCACCCAGAAACACAATGTTGACCGGCTCCCCTTTTTCCGCCTTCAACTTGCTGCGCAACACTTTCGTCCCGTTAAACTGATGGAAACCGGCCGATGACAGCTGCGATTTGACCGGATAACAACAGTGGTCAATAAAGGCTACAATCTCATCCACATTATCCAAATGGAAATGGTGTCCCCCGGCCGTTTCAAGGTTGAATGTCCTGTTCATCGGAATCACTCCGAATATTCCCCCCTGCTTTATGTAACGGCAACCGAACGCCAGGGCATTTTTTTCAGGAGGCACAATCCTGTCGGCATTACACACGGCATGCAATACCGGTACCTTCAATGCCGCCAGTCCCGACAGCTGGTGTATCGGCATGTCGGCATAGTTCTCCGCTTCGGCATCACTCGTAAAACGGTAGGCCTCCTTCAGCCGGCTCCACTCCTGTCTGCTGTTCTGTTCCGGCCAAGTGGTAAAATCGCACACAGGCGCCTCCGCATAAATGCATGCTACTTTCGTCGGGTTGCGCTTGGCCCACGTATGCACATACAGTCCGCCCCTGCTCACCCCTTCCAGAGCCACACGCGATGCCAGCCGGTAATGCCCGGTCATATAACCATAAAACCGGTCCCATATGGCCATAGCCTCTGGCGACCCATACATGTCAGAAGTATTAACATAGGCAACATGATATCCCTTTGCCAGCAGCGCGCTGTCTATCTCCGTATGCCAGTCGGGGAAATAAGCCCTCCACACCCACGGGTTGCCGGGAAGTGCCTTTTCCGGCTTTTTCAGGAAAGCTTCCCTGCCTTCAAATTGAAAGCGCAGCACTCCGTCTGTAACCGGGATTTCCGTTGCAACAGCGGCCGCCCGGCCGTCTGCCGGCACCGCACAGCCGAAGCATGAACACCCCAAAATCCCCCAAAAAATAACGTTCTTCATAGCTCTGTAATTTGGAATCCAGAAAAAAATAATCTTCTTTGTCTTTACAGCTGAATCGTGCGCCGCCCGTTTTCGGACAGGTCGAAATCCTTCAGCCTGACCGTCCGGCTGCCCACTTCGAGGCGCTCCAGCCGCAAGCGTCCCTTCAGCACCTGCAGTTCAACGGCATCGGTGCCCACCGTGCATACGCCCCAGGCCGTTCCGTTGCTCCAGAAATACTTGCCGGGTACAGCCGTGAAGTGCATGCTGTGGTCCACACCCGAATAATGAAAGCCGGCCAGCGCCACAATGGCCGCCCAGCTGGCCATCGAACGTGCATACTGATGTCCGCATTCCGCCTCGCTGAACGGATTGCGCCTGGCTCCGTCATGACGGTCGCGTATGGCCTTGATACAAGTCAGCGCTTCCTCCTGCATGTTTTCATAAATCATGCTTACGGCCGCACAATATTCAAATCCCGTCATCACCTCGGCAAAATAGGGGAACGGGACTTCCAGCCGCCCTTTGGGCCACGAGGCCATCAGCAGGCCGGCCTCGTCGCCCATCACATAGGAGCGCATATTGTTGAAATGCCGGCTGAAGTCGGATACGAAATTATATTTCATTATGCTTTCCAGCGTTGTGCGCACATGTTCCCGGTCGGCCAGATAGCCCAGGCCACAGATATGTGCCATATACTGGCCCACGAGCTGGTCCACCAGGCATCCGCTGCCCAGCTGGAAAGGCGGCACCTTCGTATCGGGATTCTTCATGTCCAGAAATTCAAAGGTAGCCGGGTCCGTGATTTTATGCTCATAGTAGGCACCGTTGAACAAATGCTTGTCCATCCATTCCGAACCGTTCCTGAACAGCGAACGGCATTTCCGGGCAAACGCCTTGTCGTTCATGGCGTCGGCCATCTCCTCCGCGGCCTTCAGCGCTCCCAGATACCAGAAGCCCATCTGCGGATTGGGACCGAAATAATTCACATCCATCGTATTGTGCTGCGAACCTTCCATCACGCCGTCCTGATTGCCGTCCCAGCCCTTTTCGGTCCAGGCATAAGCCAGCACTTTCTTCACCTGTCCCCAATTGTCGGCCAGGAAACGGTTGTCACCGGACAGCTGCCAGTCCCGGTAAAACTTCATGATACATCCCATCTGCCCGTCAGCCGCAGCCGCATTTCCCTTGGCTGCCTCCGACAGCGGCAGAGCCGCCCTGAAATTCATCAGTCCGTTTTCCTTGGTGGCATAATTGAACTCCACATCACGCATCGACCGCGCCAGTTCGCCAAACAAGAAGGCTGTAGCCATCTCGTAATTCCACACATGCGTGCATGAGCCCTGACAAGAGCCGAAGCGGTCCATCACCCCCTCCCAGCCCATGAGATGCCCGTCGGGCAGGCGGAATACAGTCTGCGAACGCAAAGTTGACAAATTGAACAATGCGGCCTCCTTCACCACATCCGGATAGGAGCAGTCCAGCAGTGAGTTGACAAACAAGAGGGTCGACTTCTCCAGTTCCGCAAGCCGCGGCACCACCTGACACGCCGTTTGCCACGCATCCGGATATTGCCCGCTGTAATAATTGCCGACTACCGTCGGAGACCAGGCTTTGCGGTTGGGAAAGTTCCAGGTCAGGAAAAAGGTAAACGTTTCGGACTCTCCCGGCTGCAACTTCTTTTTGACAGCCAGCGAAGCCATCGGGTCCTCGTCATAGGATTTCTCCATCTCCGTCAGTTCGCCGTCCGCGCTGAAATCATCCCAAAAACCGACGATGCCGTTGTTCCAGTCGTCCGCCTTCGAAGAAGTGCGGTAACTCACTCCTTCGCCGGCCTGCGTAGTCAGTGCCATATTGCCAAAAGCCGGGTCAGCCTTGTCCACTCCTTCCGAATAGAAATAAATGCCCTTCAGTCCCTGGCCTTCCCTGTAACTGTTCCTGTTTCCCTTACAGCCCACCGGCACGTAGTCGCCCTTCCAGTTGGTCACATACCTGCTGCCGTCCTTGCCGATGAAGTTACGGATGGAACCGCACACCGACACGTCCACAGGCACTGCTCCCGTATTCGTCACTTCATACGACAATACGGCTATCGGTATGCCGCTGGCGTCAGCATCGCCCGGCACCAGCGGATTGAATCCCTTGACGGTCACCCGGACAGGAAGACTCTCGTCCGTCAGATGTACCTGCCCAAACGGATAAGCGGCATCAAACGAACTGTTCCTGAAACGGGGCAGACCGTGGTGGTCGACGGGGCGCCCTTCGTAATGCTGATATTCCTGAGGATACAGCGAACCGGCCAGCAACGTGGTCCGTGCCGCTCCCCCCTTCGGATGTGTATAGATGCAGAAAAAAGGCGCATTGTTCCCCGGAGTGACCGTGCTGTATCCCTTACCGGGAACATTCATGATTTCCCAGTCACGCAATTCTCCACGTCCGCCCAGCGAAACCGTACCCGTACCGATGCCTCCCAGCGGGAGTGCAATCCGGTACAAATGCTGCTGATCATAATGCTTCAGCACCGGCCATTTCTGCGGCTTCCATTCCTGCTGCGCCGACAACTGTCCGCACAGCAATACACCGCACAACCCAATTTTCCAATTGAACATAGTATTGATTTTTTAAACAGTTTTTCCTGAATGCGAATGTACGTTTTTACACTAAAAAGAAAAAGCCATTTTCTTTTTTTTCCTGCTTTCAATTCCGGCAGACCGCAAAAGGAGGCCGGACGCACCTGCCGGTACGTCCCTGCATCGACGTCCTGCACGCATCGCGGTTTTTGCCTCTGCCTCCTTATCCCTGATTGGGGTTGCCGGCCAGCAGGGGGATGTAGGGACGTACCGACAAGGTGCGTCCGTTGTTTTTCAAAATGAACGGATGCCGGCATAGCGCACAGACGCTTATAAAAGACGGTATGCAAAGGGGCGGTGCGCGGAGGTTCAATGGCATCCGTTCTTTGTAGATGCATCCTCCGGCTGGTTGACACGTCGGACGCACCTGCCGGTACGTCCCTACATCGCCGGTCCCTACGTCGCTGTCCTGCACGCATCGCCAGTGTTTTCCCATTTTTTTGTTTCTCCTGCATGGGGGTAACGGGGCATGCTGTCGGGTGTGTCGCAGCCCGGTGTTACCTGTATTATTCTTCGCGGTTTTTGTTTTTGATTTCGCAGGCATCGTCGAGGCACCGTATGACGCGGCAGGGATTGCCCACGGCCAGGGAAAAGGGGGGAATATTCCGGGTGACAACGCTGCCGGCTCCTATGACGCAATTGTCGCCGATGGTGACACCGGGGAGGACACACACCTGTGCGCCTATCCATACGTTGTTGCCCACACGGATGGGATAGGCGTATTCCAGACCGCGGTTGCGCGGTTCGGCCTGGAGCGGATGTCCGGCCGTGTAGAAACCGCAACTGGGGCCGACGAAGACATTGTTGCCGAAGATGACGGGGGCGCCGTCGAGGATGACTCCGTTTACGTTCATGTAGAAATTTTCACCGATTTCGATGTTGTAGCCGTAATCGCATGCGAAAGGCTGCTCGATGAGAAACTGCCGGCCCGTGCGTCCCAGCAGCCGGCGCAGCAGGGCGGTGCGCTCCTCGGCACAGCGGGGCGGGAGCTGGTTGTATTCATGACAGAGTTCCTTGCACCGGAGGCGTTCGGCCAGCAGGGTGGCGTCGTTGTTGGCATCGTACCATTCGCCCCGGCGGCATTTTTCTTTTTCCGTTTCCATGTGTGTTTTTTTTTTGAGGGAGGTGGAGGGATTGAAGCAGAGGATGGTTACCGCTTTTTCCGGGCGGCAACGGCCAGGATGACACCCAGGGCCACGCCGAGGAGGGCGGCGAAGAGCACGCGCATTTCGGACGGCAGGAGGAAGGTGACGGTGTGGGCGGGAAACCAGAACAGCGGAATCGTCTTCTTGAAAACGAAATTCCATTGCACCTGCCAGTTCAGTTCCTGAAGGATGCGCCCCATGGGGATGGGAGTGAAGAGTCCGCGCAGGGTGCCGCCGGTGGCCAGGATGTGGGTATCGGTCACTTTGTGCAGCGTCATGAACACCGGGGCGAAGATGCAGTTCATCGTAACGGAGATGGCGAGGGCCAGTGCTGCCTTGGACCAGCTCAGGGGACCGTCCATGATGGCGGCGGGATGGTGTACGCCCAGGTAGGCGGCAAAGGCCGGTACGCCTTTGGAGAAGACGATGATGGCCATGTTGATGCCCATGCCCAGCAGCCCCCACACCACGGCGCGGGGCAGGATGCCGAAGCCGGGACTGGCATAGCGGCCTGTGCTGATGCGCAGACCGAGCATCTCGCCCAGTGTGGCGAGGACGGCGAATTTCACAAAACTCATTGCCATGCCGTGGGAGGCGGTGAGGGAAAGATAGAGGCCGTAGAGCGGTGCGGACAGTGCGAAGGGCAGGAAGACGAGCAGCACGACGGCGAGAAAGGCTAAATCGGTTTTTTTCATTGTCAGCGGGTCTGTTCCGTGTAATACGTTTTTTGGGGGGCGTGTGTGAGGGAGCTTTGCGGCTCCTGTTCCTTTTGTCGGCACAGGAGTGCAGGGCTGCGGCGGCGCGGGCGTTGGTTGTGCATATCCTTTCCTCCCCCCCTGCCGCCGCGGCCTGCACGGAGGCCGGTCAGTTCCGGGCGAAGGAAAGGGTGACCGGCTCGCCGGCCTTGCAGGAGAGGGTGCGGAGGTGCTTGCCGTAGCGCACGCGCACTTTCCCGTTGAATTTCGGGCGTAGGGTGGCTTCCTTCAGTGTGCCGCCGTCCCAGGTCATGTCGACTTCAAACCCTCCACGGGCGCAAAGGCCTTTCACCTGTCCGCGGCTCCATTCGGGCGGAAGGGCGGGCAGCAGGTGAATTTCTCCGTTATGGCTTTGCAGGAGCATTTCGGCGATGCCGGCGGTGCCGCCGAAGTTGCCGTCAATCTGGAAGGGCGGATGGATGTTGAAGAGATTGTTCTGCGTCATTTGTGCCAGGAGCAGCTGCACGTTTTTTCCGGCTTCGGCTCCGTCGAGCAGACGGGCGTAGAAGTTAATCATCCAGGCCCTGCTCCAACCGGTGTAGGAGCCGTTGCGCTGTCCGGCGTTTTCGTTGTAGTAGCGTCGCCGCTGTATGGTTCGCCGGGCGGCTTCGAAGAGTTCCGGCTGGTCGGGGGTGATGGTGCTGCCCGGATAGAGGCCGAAGAGATGGGAGATGTGGCGGTGGCCCGGCTCCACTTCTTCGTAGTCCTCAATCCATTCCTGTATCGTCTGGTAACGGCGGCTGATGCGGATGGGCGGCAGGTCGTTCATGACCTTTTTCAGCCGTTTTCCGAATTGGGCGTCGGTTTTGAGCACCTTTTGGGCATCGAGGCAGGCCTGGAAGAGTTCGCGGATGATTTCGATGTCCATCGTGGCCCCATAGGTGAGCTGATATGCCTTGCCGTCGGGCATCCGGTAGTGATTTTCGGGCGAGTTGGAAGGAGCGGTCACCCAATGGCCGTTCTTGTCTTTGACGAGGAAGGAAAGGAGGAATTCGGCAGCTTCCTTCATGGCCGGATAGGCTTCGCCGGCGAGATAGTTGCGGTCGGCGGTGAAGCGGTAGTGCTCCCACTGGTGCAACGTGAGCCAGGGGCCGGCAATGGGGAAGGTGCCCCAGCCCACGCCGTCGGAGATGGCCGTGTGGCCGAAGGGATTGGTCAGATGGTTGACGGTCCATCCGTCGGCGTTGTAGGTTTTGCGTGCCGTCAGCCTGCCGGGTTCGCGCAGGGCTGTGATGAGGCGTGAGAAGGGCAGCACCGTTTCGGAAAGGTTGCACACTTCGGCGGGCCAGTAGTTCATCTGGATGTTGATGTTGGTGTGGAAGTCGGAATTCCAGGCGGCCTGGATGTCCTGGTTCCAGATGCCCTGGAGGTTGGCGGGCAGGATGCCGGGAGCGCGGGAGGAATTCATCAGCAGGTAGCGGCCATACTGGAAGTAGAGGGTGATGAGTCCGAGGTCGGTGGCTCCGTTTTTCACGGCCTTCAGCCGCTGGTCGGTGGGCAGAGTGGAGGGTTGGCCCATGTGGAAGGCCACCCGGTTGAAGAGGGCGGCGTGGTCGGCGATGTGGCGCTGGCGGAGGGCGGAGACGTCGGTGAGGTCGGCCCGCCGGAGGATGTCGCGGCACAGGGCGGCGGGGTCGATGCTGCGGTCGAAGTTGAGTTGCCGGAAGTTATAGTCGGTGGCGGCGGTGAAGTAGAGGGTCACTTCGTCGGCCTTTTCCACGTAGATGGCGTTGGAGGCCGCCTGCAGGCTTCCGCCCTTGTGGGTGGCCTGCAGGAGTCCGGCAAAGCGCAGGTGCAGTCCGGTTTCGCCGCAGTCGGTGGCCGGCGCGTCATACACCTGTCCGCTGATGGCCAGACGGTCGGAGCCGTCGGCGCAGGCCGTGGCGTCCTGCCGGCGGCTGTATTGCAGGCGGAAGGTCAGTGCGCCGGGCTTGTCGGCCGTCAGATGGAGCACGAGCAGATTGTCGGGGGCAGAGCAGAACACTTCGCGCCGGTAGGTCACTCCGCCGGCCCGGTAGGTTACGGCGGCGATGCCGGTTTCCAGGTTCAGTTCGCGGCGGTAACTGTCTTTTTCCACCTTGCCCTGGCTGGCGAGGAAGTCCAGTTGCAGTTCGCCGAAGGTCTGGTAAGACCGTATGCGCAGCGGCTGGCTTCGCATGTAGCGTTCGGAAAGGGCTGAGGCTTCGCTGATTTTCCCTTCGAGCAGCAGGCGCTGTATTTCAGGCAAGTGGCTGGCGGCATTGGCGTTGGCATCATTGCGGTATCCGCCCCACAGACTTTCTTCATTGAGTTGCACCGTTTCCTTTGCGGTGCCGCCATAAATCATGGCTCCCAGGCGTCCGTTGCCCACGGGAAGGGCTTCGTTCCAGTCGTTGGCTTCCTGTGCATACCACAGGGTGCAGTCGGGCTGCTGGGCGGCTGCCGCCAGGCTCATCAGCCAGAAGAATAAGAAATGGATTCCTTTTTTCATGTTTGCAGATGGATAAAATTTATGTTTTGCGTTGTTCTGATTCATTCTTTTTTTGGGGGGTGCCGGAGAGGGCATGTCTTTTCCGTCAGGATTTCACGACCTGATATTTGAGGTAAAGGAATCCGGCCGGCTGCGGGATGGAAAACCGGACAGTTCCTTGGCTGTCGGCTTTCACTTTTTCCGAGGTTCCGGTCATCAGATTCTTGACCATGAGCGTTTTTCCGGCCAGAAACTTCAGTTGCAGCGGTTTTTCCGTTTCCTGATTGTGGATTTCGCGAAACAGCAGCAGGAATCCTTCCTCCAAGCTGTCGTCGGTCATCTGGAATCCCGACCAGCTTGCGTTGGAAGGGGTTTCGCCGATGGGGAAGGTGTAGCAGCTGAACATTTTTTCCCGGTGTTGCTTGTAGACGGAAATCAGTTCTTTCAGTTCTTTCCGGCCTTCTGCGTCCAGAAATTGCGCGCTTTGGAAGAATACGGGGACAAAGGGGAGCCCCATGGCGAAACAGTAATCGTGGCGGTGGAGCGGCGCATCGCTGTATCTTGCGTCGGCCCGTTTGGGATTTTGCAGCAGCACCTGCAGCTTGTTGCTGTTGAAATATTTGGACATGAGCCAGTTTTGGCGCAGCACGTGATAAGGCACCATAATCAGATGCTCCGGCAGTGCTTCCTGGATGTTCTGGAAGTAAATGCTGCCGTATTCCTTGGCATAGTACCATCCGTATCGGGGGTCGGCATATTCCGGGCAAAAGGAGAACTGGGTCTTCATCCAGGCAGCCTTCATGATTTCGCGGATATTCCTGAACCGGTTTTCAAAGGCGGCGCGATTGTTCAGATGGTCGAAATCGACTTTCCAGGTAACGACTTCCGCGTCTTTCAGATTTTTCAGCAGGTCCTTCTGCTGTGCTCTTTGTATGGCTACCCAGAGTCCGAGTTTCAGATGATTTTTCTTGCAGGCGGCCAGGATGTTTTTCCACTGGTCGGGATAGCTGGGGAGAAACACCTCGTCTTTTCCTTTCCACGGATTGATTTGCCAGCCGTCGTCGATGCGGAGCACGTCGATGCCGAGGTCTGCCAGGAGGGGGATTTCCTTCAGCAGGTGACTTTCTCCGGCAAACTGGCTGCCGCCGGGATTGGCCGGCCCCCAGGTGTCATTGATAATCATGATGTCGCGCTGGGGAAAGACAGGATAGCGTGCCCTGTCGAAGCGTTTCAGAGCCAGCTGCATCCCGTCGTTTCCGCCGTTGAAGAGCAGGGTCCAGGTGGCCCAGCATTCGCGGAATCTGTCGCTGACGATTTCGTTGGGCTTGAGTCCCCAGCCGGTGACTTTGAGTCCGTCGGGCCCTGCGTAGAAGCTTCCGGTGTAATGTCCCTGCTGGTTGACGCATTTGTGGGATTCCTTGACGACGATGACCCCGTTTTCGCCCTGTTCGCCATATTCGGTGCTGATGCCGCTGGCCCAGTGTATGTCTTCATTCTGGAAGAGCGGGTAACCGGTGACAATTTCCTCCTTCAGCATGTTTTTGCTCTGGTCGTGCCGGGTGCCCGGGTCGTTATAGTATCCCCAGTAGCGGCGGCGGTTCTTCCGGCTGTAGTCGAGTGGAAGATATTCGGTGCGTGCGCTGGGCACGGCCATGGTGTTGCCATAATAGTTCTTGGTGGTTTCTCCCTCCGGCAGACCTTTGGGACTGAAGTTTTCGAGGGCCTTTACCCGCAGTTGGGTGCGTATGCCCGGACTGTTCGGAAACACCCAGACGACGTGTTGCAGTTCGATGCGGGCAGAGTCGTAACGGAAATGGGTCACAACTTCGAGAAAGTCGTTGATGAAGCCGTCATCGTTGGAACGGCGTACGCGGACGGAAAGCAACTGGCCTTTTGTGTCGGGACGGATGGCTCCCGGCAAGTCCCAGTCGGCTGTAACATGGTCGGTGGGCCTGCAATATTCCTTACCGTTGGAAAGGTCTTTGAACGATATGGTGCGTAAACCGGACGCTGTCAGTATCCATTTCCGTTCCACCTGACGGGTGGAAACGGTTAAAGTGTCGCCCGAGGTAAAGGCGACGGCTCCTTTGAGCGACTGATGGATTTTTTCAAAAGTGTTCCTGGCGTTCAGTCGGCTGGCTGTTTGACACAACAGGCTCAGGCCAATCATCACAATGAGTTTTTTTTTCATGGTAAAAATAAGGTTGATAATGTGTGCGGTTGAGGATGCCGTTTTTTAACTGTTTTTCTTTTCGTTTTCAGGCGTTTGTGCAGATGATCCTGTTTCCGGAAAGGCCGGATGCGGGCCGGCAGGGTGCGTCAGAGCAGCACCTTTCCGGCTTCGACAAATTCGATGTGTACACCTTCGTCGGCCGGAACCGGTTCGCCGAGCAGATGGAGATAGGACGGCCCGTGTTCCGTGGGGCATATCATCGGCAGTGTGGCCCGTTTTTTTCCGTCGACGTAGAGTTGTGCCGGCCGGTTCTGCTGCCAGAGGATGCGCAGATGGTGCCAGCCGTTGTCGGAAATCTGAAGGCGGTTGCGGGTGAGCGGGAGGGTGTACATGCATTCATGCCTGGCCACACTGTCGGTGGGATTGAACCAGCGGTCGTTGAGTATCAGGTGGACGCGGGCCGCCTTTTCGGGAATTTGCAGGCGCATGATGAGTTCGCCGTTGCGGGCGGCCGGGAAGTTCCACACGGCGCCGTCATTGTCCTGCACCAGCGAGTCGTTTCGGGTATAGCCCAGGCGGAGAACCCGTTGTCCGGGCCGGTCGGGATGAGGGACAAGCAGCGGTTGGGCCTGCCGGTTGTAGCAACAGTGGCCGGTGATGCCTTTATAATATCGGAAGGCCGACCAGTCTTCCAGTCCGTTGGTGAAGTCGCATGAGCGCCGGGGCTCGTTGAGCCAGTTAACGTCGAAGAGCAGCAGGCGGCGGCACTCCGGGTTTTGTCCCACCGCTACCAGCATTTTTCCGGGCGCCACTTCGACAGTCTGCACCTGATGCACGCTCTTGTCGGCCGGTGCCTGGTAGTGGTGGCTGTTGCGCTCCGGGCTGAGCAGGAGTTCGCGGAATCCGCTCCAGGTTCGTCCGTCGTCGGCCGATATGGCCACGTGTGCGGCGTCGCGGTTGGTGAAGACGTCTTCCCACACGCCGTCGGCACGGGCCAGTTCGGGCAGTGGCGTAGTGTTGCTCCAGAAGAAGAGCAGGCGGCCGTCGGCCATGCGGTAGAGTGTGGGCATGGTGATGGTGCCGTAGAAGGGCGAGGGCGTGGCCGGAGTCCAGGTGGCGCCGCCGTCGTGGGAGAACGACTGGTAGTGCCGGTCCTGCGAGGTGCGCATAATCATCCAAAGGCGTCCGTCGGCGAGTTCCGCTATGGTGGGCTCCACAGCGCCATGGTTCCATCTGACTCCCTGATGCCATCCGCCTTTCCGGTGGAGCGGGACTGTGACCTGTGCAGAGGCTTTCCAGGTGCGTCCGTCGTCATCGGAATAATAGACGTAGGCTCCGCTGCGGTCGGTGCGGTGGGCGCCCGACAGGATGCGTTTGCCTCCCCGGATGAAAAGGGGCGGCTTGTTCATGATGCCCGGCCGGTTGTCGATTTTGGTAATGGTGCGTCCCCCTTCAAGTCCGCCTTCGGTGCGTAGCGCATACACCCCGTTGTCCGTGCAGAACAGGCGGATATATTCACCGCTGATGGGTGAGCGCTGGTCGGCATAGGGAAGTTCGGGAGGCAGGGACATGCGTTTCCAGCTGAAACCGTGGTCCCGGCTGGAAAGATAGCCGGGAGTGGGTCGGTCGGACTGTGCTCCGTAATTGTAGTGTCGTATTTCGCCGTCGGGCATCAGTGAGAGTCCGATGTAGGCATCACAGGGCGGTATGCCCACGACGACGGGGGCATATACACTGTCGAGTCGGCTATCGGCCGTGAGCGGTGTCGTAGGTAAGGAAAACCAAGTCAGCAGAAGGAGCAGGGCCGTGTTTTTCATAGTTGTTCGGTCAATGTGCAGATTTCAGTTTGTGCCGTGAAAGCTTCCGGATATGCTCCGTGTTCCGGCACATAAACCTTGTACGGTACAAATATAGTGAAAGGCGAGCGCAGTGGCAAGACGAAAACGCAGTTTTCAGGCTTGTCACTGCCGAGCCGCCTCCTATATTATGGAAATATAGTGAAAGGCGAGCGCAGTGGCAAGACGAAAACACAGTTTTCAGGCTTGTCACTGCCGAGCCGCCTCCTATTATTATGAAAATATAGTGAAAGGCGAGCGCACTATCAAATGGAAAACGCAGTTTTCAGGCTTGGTTTTGCCGGGAATACCAGGAAGGTGAGGTCCGGCGGGGTGGAAACGGAATGCAAAATGCGGCCGGGACGGTGGAACACCAATCGTATTCCTCCGAACTGCTGTTCGGTTGTCCGTCCGGCCGCCATGAGGGTTCCGTTTCCGAAACTGATGTTCTGATGCGGGTGCCGCTGCGGGTCTTATCTCTTTATGACGGCATGCTTCGGGCATGTCCGGGCACACTTTCCGCACTTTATGCACTTGGCATCGTCGATGACGGGCAAGCCGTTTTCGTTCTGGCTAATGGCATTCACCGGGCAAAGTGCGATGAGAGGACAGACGTGGTCCTGAGGACAGATGTTGGGGTCGATAAAATAGTTCATGGCGGGTAGAAAAAATGGTTTTTTACTGTTGTGTGCAAAAGGTTTCAGGCGCCTGTGCGTCGGCGTTTCCTGTTTTCATAAAAGAAGTGCTTGAATGACGTGGCAAAATTACTTTCCGCTAAGCAAAGGAACAACCGTTTTTTTCAATGCAATCATAGATAAAATGAATAGCAGGGCAAAATGTGGCGCGTGGCGTGCGTCCGGTTGCCGCGGCACCGGGACTCCCTTCGCGGGCGAGGGCTACCGGCCGGGGAGAACGAGTGATGACTGCCCGTGCCGGACGGTAGCGGCTTCAAAAGAAGATACGGTTTCGGAATGACAGCACACATTCCGAAACCGTATCAGCGTCAGCAGGGGACAGCACGCACTTCGTGTCCGGCGGGAAAGAGGACACCCGGGCGGGCAAGGAGGAAAACATTTCCCGCAAGGAGTAATTTTTCTTTTTTCTTTCCGCCTGGGGATTCCCTTGTGGCTATTTCAGCAGGACTTTCCGTCCGCCGATGATATAGATGCCCGCCGGCAGGTGGTGGTAACGGCCATCCTCTGCCACTTTCTTCCCGTCGAGGGTATAGACGGAGCGGTCGTTGTTCGGGCGGCTCTCCGCACCGTCGGCAGGTACGTCGTCGATGCCCGAGAGGTCCGACTCCACAATGTTGGCAAACCGGCCCCAGTAAGGGTGCAGCCAGTAGAGGGTCCTGCAGCCGGCCGGAACATAGAGGGTGGCCCTTTCGGCCGTCGGGGTGTCGAATGTCCATTCGTTGTCGAAATGCCTGATTTCCGGCGGAGTCGTGTTGCGGGAGATGACAGCGGTGAGTCCGTCGCAGTGGGAAAAGGCATTCTTGCCGAGCGAGGTGACGCTGGCCGGGAATTCGACGGAGGCAAGGCGGCTACAGTTCTGGAAGGCGCCGTCGCCGATGGTGGTGAGGGCGGTGGGAAAGCTGATGGCGGTGAGCGGACAACTGTTGAAGGCGTATTCGTCGATGAGGTTGACGCTGCTGCCGAGGCGGACGGAAGTCAGCTGGACGCAGTTGTCGAAGGCACGGTAGCCGATGCTTGTCACCTGATTGGGAATGGTGACGGCTCTCAGGGAGATGCCCTTGCAGGCAAATTTGCCGATGGCGGTGATGTTCTCAGGAAAGCGGATGCTCAGCAGCTGCCAGTTGTCAGTGAAGGTGTAGTCGCCGATGATGTCGTTCTCCGAGTGGTAGTCCTCATAGTAGTTCATGCCGCCGCTGACGATGCTGGCTTCCTTCAGGTCGAGCAGTTTCAGATTTTTCATCTTCCGGATGAACAGAAGGTCGGTTCCGTTGATTTTTCCGCGGATTTTCAGGCTGTAGATGTTTTCAGCTTCCTCCAGGGGAATCCGGTCGGTCAGGCTGCCGCTTGTCGGCAGCGTCACGTCGGTGAGCGGATAGGAATAGGTGTGTATGAGGTTGTCGCGGTGGCGCGGGAGCGGCGAAAAGCGGAAGTCTCCCTGGCAGACGGCCGCTGAGATGTCGGCATCGCGCAGCATCATCAGGCTGTGCGCTGCGGCATCCGGACGGATGACGGCGACCGTGGCCTGCTCGTTTTCTCCCAGTTCGATGCCTTTTCCTTCGGCCACGGAAAGGAGTGTGTCGCCGTCTTCGGCCACCGGTTGCAGCACAGGATATTTGCGGGTGGTGCCGTCGAGGGCATAGATGCATTCAATTTCGCCCCAATAGGGGTCTGCGGCATAGTCCACCGTAGCTCCCACCGGCACTTCCAGCGTTCTGGCATAGAGGGTGAGGCCGGAAACATGGAGTGCCGGCGGCACCGGCTGGTTGATTCTCACGGAATCCAGGCGGGTGCATTCGTCGAAGGGCAGTTCGCCCGTCGACTGGAGATACCGGCCGATGCTGACGTAGCGCAGTGACGTGCAACGGCTGAAGGCGCCGTCGGCGATCCACCGGACGTTGTCGGGAAGTTCCACGGCTGTCAGTTGTCCGCATCCGAAGAAGGCACTCCCGCCGATGGAGGTGACGCTGTCGGGGATTTCCACCGTTTTCAGAGCGGTGCAATAGTTGAAAGCGCTTTCAGGGATTTCTCCCAGGCACCGGCCCAGACTGGCGGAGACGAGGCCTCTGCAGGTGCTGAAGGCCGCGGCCCCGATGTATGCCGTGGAATCGGGAAGGCAGAGCGAGGTCAGGCTGCTGCATTTGATGAAGGCAGATGCGCCGATGCTGTCGAGGCTGGCAGGCAGGTGGAGGCGACTCAGCCGGCCGCAGTTGGAGAAGGCGCCGTCGCCGATGAGGCGGACTCCTTCGGCCATCTCCACCGACTCCAGTGCCGCACAATCGGAGAATGCGCTCTGCCCGATGGAAGCGACATTGCCCGGGATGCGGATGGCGGTGAGTCTGATGCAGTCGGAGAAGGCACGGTAGCCCAGACTCCTGACGCTGTCGCCCAGGGTGATGGTCCTGATGGACGCCTTGTCCCTGAACCACGTGCCGACATTTCTGCAGTTCAGGGAAAGTTCCTCGATGGGGCAGCCGTAGAAGGCATCGGAATGTATGAAGGTGACATGGAGGGGGATGTTGATTTTCTTCAGTCCGTTGCAATTATAGAAGGCATTGTAGTCCAGGCTCCTGACGCTGTCGCCCAAGGCAATTTCCCGGATAGAGGACTTGTTGGAGAACCACGACTTGATGTGCGGGCTGTTGAGGCTGAGGTATTCGAGGCTGTCGCAGCTGTGGAAGGCGTCATCCTTGACGTTGGTGATGCCGCAGCCGATTTCAACGGATTTCAGCCGCGTACATTTGTAGAAGGCAGACTCGGAGATTGTGGTCACGTTGTCGGGAATTTTGATGGAGGTAAGCGTGTCGCACCAGGCAAAGGCCTGGTAACCGATGGAAGTGACGGGATAGGTTGTGCCGTCGTGGGTGACCGTAGCCGGAATCACGATGTCGCCGGCATACCGGTGGTTTCCGTCTCCGTCGCTGGTGACGCGGACGGTGCCGTCGCCGTTGAAAGCATAGAAAATGCCGCCGGTTTCGAAGTCGTGTGCGAAGAGGGCCGTGCCCTGTGCGAAGAGCAGTGTGAGCAGGAAGTGTGTCAGCCTGTAATGTTTCATGTTTTCCGATGTTTACAAGGGAGAGGGAGTTATCAATATTTTCTCTGGTGCGAATTTACGCAATATTTGTCATGCTCCGGTTGGTGGACGGATGAAAAAACTCTGGCCTTCTGCGGCTTTGGCTACCATAGAGCAGGGAGCGTTGCCGTTGCAACCAATATGAAACGGCTTCCTCCCCTACTCTTTCCTTGCCTGCGGGAGAATGCCCGCCGGGAGCAGGAAGGACTGTTGTCGGGTTCATGCCCGAGTGAACGGAGCCGGCTGTTCTGTCCTCTCCCGCTGGAACGTTCCAAGAGGTGGATTCAGGAGGAAAACAAGTGGAGCCGTGGGAAAAACAGTTGGAGCCATAGAAAAAACAAATGGAGCCGTAGGAAAAACGGAAGCAGGTTTTGTTTTTCCCCATCTGCTCCCGTTTTTCCAGTTGTCCGTTTCTCCCCGCGTTGCCATTCTTTCTTCTCTTCCTGCGGCGTGTTTTCCGCGCCTTCGGCAGGAGGCGCTGCATTCCGTCGGGGCGGTTTTCAATTCCACTTTTTGTATTTCAGGTATACGTATACCGAAACGGCTACGACAATCATCAGCGTCCAGGCCAGCAGGTAGCCGTATTTCCAGCCGAGTTCGGGCATCCACTGGAAGTTCATGCCCCAGATGCCGGCCATGAAGGTCAGGGGGATGAAGACGGTGGAGACGATGGTGAGCTGCTTCATGATGCCGTTCATGCGCTGGTCGTTGTTCGAAAGATAGAGGTCGATGAGGGCCGAGAGCAGGTCGCGGCAGCCTTCGAGGGTTTGCAGGACAAACTGCAGGTGGTCGTTCACGTCGTTGAAGAAGGGGCGGTTGGCTTTGTGCAGCAGCAGGTTGTCGTTGTGGAAGAGCTTGTTGATTTGTTCCTTCAGCGGGAAGATGCTCTTTTTGATGAGCCGGTAGTTGCGGCGATAGTGCTGTATGTTCTCGATGGTGGGCAGCTGGGCGGTGGAGGCGGCGAGAAACTGCTCCTCCATGTCCTCCAGTTCGTCCTCCATCTGTGAGAGGATGGACATGAAGCCGGCCATGATGCTGTTGAGGATGACGCTGAGCAGGTAGTCGGACTGGCGGTTGCGGATTTTCAGGATGTTCTTTTCGAGGGCGGTGTGGATGCCGCCGAAGAGGTCGGTGTCGCGTTCGGCAAAGGTCAGGACGTAGCTTTCGCCTTGCACGATGCAGATTTGCTGCGATTCGTATTCTTCCTCGCCCTTGGGCATGAGCTGCTTGACGATGACGACGTTGTAATGGTCGTGCTCTTCGACTTTGGTCTGATGGTTGGCGTTGAGGATGTCCTGCGTGGTGAGGAAGTCGATGCAGAAATATTCGCACAGGCTTTTGACGGTGGCCGTGTCCTGCAGACCATACACCTGAATCCAGTTGATGGCGTCGTCCCTGAGTTGCGGCAGGAGGGTTTCCAGGCTTTCGCAGCGGGTGGTTGCCACTCCGTCGGGGCGGTAGCTGTAGAGATGCAGGTGGGTGGGAGTCGTTGCGTTGCCCGTGTATTTCAGCTGTTCGCTCAAGAGATTGTTCTGTGCCATGGCTAATCGGTCAAAAAAAGGGGGAGAAAGGCCGGGACGCGGAGATGCCGCCCCGCTTCCCCGGAGGGTTGAACGTCAGTGCCTTCCGCCGTATCCGGGGACGGAAGGGGTGTTTTTTCTCTGTCGGAAACAAATGTAAGGAAAAAAACGGAGCGGCGGATGCCGGCGGGCGCTTTTTCTGCGGTTCTGTCCGTGTGGGGCGGACATGAAGAAAAGGCGGCCATCGGGGAAAAACTGCCGATGACCGCCTGATGTAAAAAAATGACCTGACGAAAAAAATTACCGGATGGTATAGACAAAGCTCAGCATGACATAAGGTTTCAGCACGTTGCTGCTTACGTAGTCGTAGTAATTGCTTCCGGTGCTGTGGGTGAACGCCTGGTTCTGCTGCAGCACGTCAAAAGCCTCGATGCGTATTTCGGCAGCATTGTTTTTCAGGAATTTCTTTCCCAGGGAAAGATTCCAGAGGAAGTAGTCGTCCGCGCCGGCGTCCAGTCCGGAATATCCGATGTAGTTGAAGGTGGTGCGGAAGGTCAGGTCCCAGAGGAAGCTCCATCCCAGTTTGGCCGTGGCGTTGTGGGTGATGTAGTCGCTTCCGGAGGTTGCGTTCAGCGAACTGAACATTTTGTTGATGCCGGCTGAATAGGAGGCGGTGAAGTCCAGTTTTTCGCTGATGTTGCTTCCCACAATCAGTTTGGGTATGAGGTTCAGTTCGCGGGTATAGCTCTTGACGCCGTCGAAGATGGTGGGCACGTTGGCATAATTGGTGGCCAGGCTGACGTTGACGTTGCTGCGGATAAGGTCGACGGGGAAGCCGTAGGTGAGCATCGACTGGAGGCTGTAGTAGCCGTCCATATTGACGGGCCTGGTGAACTGGACGCCCTTTTCGAGGGTCACTGTCGGGGAGAGCGGCGTGTCCTCCCGGGCCACAAAGGTGCTGTCGCCCACATAGTCGTGCTGCAGGGTGGCACCAATCATGGCGATAAAGGTGTGGGCCGATGCTGTGGTCCGCAGATAGCGCAGGTTGGCCGTATGTGAGAGTTGCTGGTCCAGATTCGGGTTACCGGCCGAGAGGAAGAGCGGGTTGGAGTTGTCAATCACGTTTTGCAGGCTGGTCACGGAGGGAGAGGAGGACTTGCTCCGGTATCGCAGCTGGAAGGAGTTGGTCTTGTCGGGCGCATAGCGCAACGTGAAGGAGGGCAGCAGGGAGAAGTAGTGGTGCGAAAGTTTGTCGGGCTGTGGGAATACCATGTCGCCGGTCAGTTCTGCCCATTGGGCATCCACGCCCAGCGAGGCGTTGAGTTTGCCGGCGCGGAAACGCAGGCTGGTGCTTCCGGCCTGGGTGAGGTAGCCGGACTGGTATTCGCTGGACAGGCTTTCGTCCAGTTGCTCGTAGAGGTCGGCAATGGTGGTGGACTTGTAGGTCATGCGTTCGTTTTCAGCATCGCTGTAGCCGACTTTGTATCCCAGCTGCAGCTGCATGGCATCGTTCAGTTTTTCAGTGTAGCTCAGGTTGGACCGGAGGTTGTATTGCTTCCCCAGGTTCTGCTTGAGCTGGCTGTAGCTGTCCTCTGCCGGCAGGCCGCCGGTGGCATAAATCGAGTTGAGATAGTCCGTATAGGTGTCGCCGTCGTTATTGCTCATTTTTCCGCTCATCATGAGTGACAGCGTGCGCCCTTCCTTCTGGAAGCGGTGGCGGAGAATGAGGTCGGCGCCGAGGTTGTAGGCCTTGGTGTTGCCGGTGGCCGATGTCTGGGTTTCGCCGCTGGTGATACCTTCCAGCAGATTCTGTCCCTGCAGAAGTTCGTCGCGGTCGTTGTTCTGAAAACTCAGTGTGGGGCGGATTTGCAGCGAGGTGCGGTCGGTCAGCTGATAGTCGAACTTCATGTTGAAGCGGTGGTTCCAGTTTTCCATGTTGCTTTCCTGAAATTCGCTGTAGGTCATTCCCGGCAATACGGATTCGAAATATTCGCGCTGTGTCTGCTGGCTGGTGAAGTTGTCGGACTGATTGAAGAAATAGCTTCCCGTCACCTTCATTTTGTCTCCCCACTGGTCAATGTAGTTGAGGCCCAGTCCGTTGGTGGAGGTGGTTCCGCCCAGGCTACCCACCATGAAGTCGGAGGTGCTGCTACCCCCTCCTCCGCCGCCGGCGCCTCTCCTTCCACGGCCGCCGCGTCCGCGTCCGCCGGCACCGGCGGACATGACGCCGGCCAGGTCCTCCTGGGAAAAGTTTTGCTGGTTGACGTTGTTGGACATGCCCAGGATGGAGATGCGGCGGTCGTCATCGAAGAAGTTGATGTTTCCGTTCAGCTTGTAACGGTTGTCAGTGCCATAGCCGCCATAGAGTTCGCCGAACGTGCCTTGCCTGAATTCCTTTTTGGTGACGATGTTGATGGTTTTCACCTCTTCTCCGTCATCAAATCCGGTAAATTCGGCCTGTTCGCTCTTTTTGTCGAACACCTCGATGCTGGCGATGATGTCGGACGGCAGATTCTTGATGGCGAGGTTGACGTCGCCGTCAAAAAACTCCTTTCCGTCGACCAGCACTTTCTTCACCTGTTCGCCCTGTGCCTCAACGGTGCCTCCTTCCACGACCATTCCGGGCATTTTGGCCAGCAGGTCTTCGGCGGAACTTCCTTCCATAACCTTGAATGCGTTTGCATTATAGAAGAGCGTGTCGCCGCGCTGTTCGGCACGGGTGGCCCGCACGGTGACGGAGGCTTCGCCCAGGAGCTGGGCGTCTTCGACCAGCACTATGCGCACCGAGTCCTTCTGGCCGGCGGCCAGGGTTATGGTTTGCTTGTGTGTCTTGTATCCGATATAGGAAACCTGAAGGGTGTAAGTTCCTTGCTGCAGGGTCTTGAACAGAAAGGCACCCTTCAGGTCGGTTGATGAATAAACGGATTTTCCTTCGGTGTCGGTCAGCCGTACGGCGGCTGACATGAGTCCTTCCTTCGTGGTTCGGTCCACTACCGTTCCGGAAAGGCTTTGTGCCTGTGCTGCCAGGGAGAGAAACAGGCAAATGGAGAGAAACAAAAGTCGGGTCATGTTGTTTGGATTTTAATTTTTGTGTGTTACTGGTTAATGGTTCCTGCCACTTCATACCGGATGCCGGCCGGTGTATGGATTTTCCGGTAGAGGATGTCGCCGGAGAGGAAGTAGGGCTTTCCGTGCAGGCGTATCCGTCGGGCATGATGGGGCAACAGGGGGAGCAGCATTCCCCTTTGCGGAGTCACCACCTCATACTCAACCGCGGAAATCTTACGGTAGAAAGTTCCGTCGGCATAGAAGTAGGGGATGCTGTTGAAATAGATAATCACTCTGTCGGCGGGGACAGTCTTAACCCGCGTCCCGACAACGACTTTTTTCACCACTACCACTTTCGCCGGTTTTCTTACATGGCGTTTGGGCTTTCCTGCAACGACCACCGTGGCGTGTTTCCGGGGGTGTTCCGGCAAGGGAGCAGCCGCAACGCAACTGCTCGTCAGGAAAGTCAGGAGCAACAATAAAACATTCGTTTTCATATCTGTTTCCGTTGGTTTCCGCTACAAAAGTAGATATTCTGCCATTGCGCCGGAAGAGGCGGGGCCGGGTGTGGGGGTAAACGACACAAGTGTGAGGGTGAACTTCACAGTGGCCTTTTTTTCTCCGTCCGCGCAAAACCCTTATCTTTGTGACTGGAAACAAGAAAAATATGATTCAGGCCAAAAATATCCCTTTCTTCGTAGACCTGGTGTTCTGTCTGGTGCTGCTGCCGGCTATGATTATGCTGCTGCCCATCGAAAGATGGCTGGAATACAATTCGCCTTTTGTCTATCTGCTGGTTTCGTGGCTGTATGCCGTTTATGCCGTCAACCGTAAAATCACCATGCCCTATCTCTCCGGCAGCCGGAGGCAAGTATGGACGGCGGTCATACTGATTCTGGTGATGCTGGCCGTAACCTATTTCATCACCCGCTACCAGATGGAGGTTCCGGTGCACCGTTTCCGGCGGAGCCGTAGCGTGCAGCATCTTCCTAAAATCAGACTGCAACAGCAGGCGGTGTGGTTCCTGTATGTGGTGGTGACCACCTTCAGCATGGCGGTGGGACTGCTCACCGAACTTTACCGGCAGCGGATGCACCGGCAGGCCGTTGAGTTTGAAATGAAGAAGGCGGAGCTGGCCTTGTATAAGGCGCAAATCAACCCCCATTTCCTTTTCAACAACCTCAACACGCTGTATGGCATGGTCGTGACGGCTTCGGACAAGACGGAAGAGGCCTTCATGCAGTTTATCAGTCTGATGAAGTACATGTATACGAACCATTCGAAGGACAAGATTCCCATCAGTACGGAGATTGAGTATATCCGCCAGTATATCGCATTGCAGAAATACCGCATAACCGAAGACTCGCAGGTGCATTTCTCCTATCGGCACGACGGGACGGAACAGCTGGACATCGCTCCCATGCTGCTGATTACCTTTGTTGAAAACGTGTTCAAGCACGGCCTGTCGTCCGCCCGCCCGACGGAAGCCTGCATTGACATAAGGGCGGAAAAAGGACAATTGTCCCTCACGACTCGGAACAGCCGGTTGAACTTTGACACGAAAAAGGAATCTAAGGGGATAGGAATAGAGAATTGCAGGAAACGTCTGGAGCTGCTTTATCCAGGCAAGCATTCACTCCTGATTGAGGAGACGGAGGACGTTTTCAGGGTAAATTTACGCATAGATTTGACATGATGAACTTGCATTGTATCGCTATTGACGACGAACCGATGGCTTTGCAGATTATAGCCCGTTTCTGTGAGCGATTCGGCCATATCACTCTGGAAACCTATACCAATCCGGTGGCGGGAATGAGCCAGGTGAGGAAGAGAAAGCCGGACGTCCTGCTGCTGGACATCGAGATGGGGGGCATCAACGGCATAGAGCTTGCCCAGGAGCTTCCTGCGGGTGTTTTCCTCATCTTCACGACGGCCTATGCGCAATATGCCGTTGACGGATTCGAGCTGAATGCCACCGACTTCCTCTGTAAGCCGTTTTCCTATACGCGTTTTGAAAAGGCCATCAACAAGGCCATAGGCCAGAAAAAGCTGCAGCAGCTTTCGGCCGCCCCCGTGTTCAGCGACGAGAGCATTACGCTGAAGGTGGAATATAAGAGCACGACCATCCGGCTGCAGGACATCCTCTATATAGAATCCATGGATAATTATATCCGGGTTCATCTGGTTGACAGTCCTCCGCTCATGTCGCAAATCAGCATGAAAAGCATACAGGAACTGTTGCCCGGCGACAAGTTCATCCGCATTCATAAATCCTATATTGTGCCGGTTCACCGCATTGCCAGCTACAACAGCAGGCAGCTGACTTTGTTCAACGGTTCGGAAATCCCTGTGGGCAGAAGCTACAGTCAGGAATTGAGAAAGCTCAAATAAAAATATGCGGACGTAAAGTCGGCCGGCGGGAAAACCGGATTTGTTTTTTTCGGCCTTCAGAAAAGGGCTCGGGAAAAAAGATACTTTCAGAAAGCTCACAAATGTGCGCTTTTTGTGTTTTTATGAGATGAAAAATCCGTATTTTTGTATCAAAATACAATCTTTGTATAGAATATGGAAGAATTGAAGCATGAATGCGGCGTGGCCATGATTCGCCTCTTGAAGCCGTTGGAATATTATCAGGAAAAATATGGTACCTGGATGTATGGACTGAACAAACTCTATCTGCTGATGGAGAAGCAGCACAACCGCGGACAGGAAGCGGCGGGACTGGCCTGCGTAAAGTTGCAGGCGGAACCCGGCGAGGAATATATGTTCCGCGAACGGGCGCTGGGCACCGGTGCCATCACGGAAATCTTCAGCATCGTGCACCAGAATTTCCGCGACCTGACGCCTGACCGGCTGGCCGACGCCACTTATGCCAAATCCTGTCTGCCCTTTGCCGGCGAACTGTATATGGGGCATCTGCGCTATTCGACGACGGGCAGAAGCGGCATCTCCTATGTGCATCCGTTCCTGCGGCGCAACAACTGGCGGGCCAAGAACCTGGCGCTTTGCGGCAACTTCAACCTGACCAATGTCGACGAACTGTTTGCCGCCATCACGGCCACGGGGCAGCATCCGCGAAAATATGCCGACACCTACATCCTGCTGGAACAGGTGGGCCACCGCCTCGACCGCGAGGTGGAGCGCCTCTTCGTGCAGTGCAAGGAAGAAGGGCTCGAGGGCATGGACATTACGCATGCCATTGAGGACCGTGTGGACCTGACCAATGTGCTGCGCACCTCGTCTCCGTTGTGGGACGGCGGCTACGTCATCTGCGGCATGACGGGAAGCGGGGAGATGTTTGCCGTGCGCGACCCGTGGGGCATCCGTCCGGGATTCTGGTATATGGACGAGGAAATCATGGTGCTGGCCTCCGAAAGGCCGGTCATCCAGACGGCGCTGAACGTGCCTGCCGACTCCATTCATGAACTGCTGCCCGGACAGGCCATCCTGCTGAACAAGAAGGGGGAAATGCGGCTGGCACAAATCAATGAACCCCGGGAACAGAAAGCCTGTTCCTTTGAGCGCATCTATTTTTCCCGCGGAAGCGACGTGGACATTTACCGGGAACGCAAAATGCTCGGCCGCCAGTTGGTGGAACCGATTCTCCGGGCGGTGGACCACGACGTGGTGCACACGGTGTTTTCCTTTATCCCGAACACGGCCGAAGTGGCTTTCTACGGCATGCTCGACGGGCTCGACCATTATCTGAACCAGCTGAAGATACAGCGCATCGAAGCGCTGGGCCACCGCCCCGGGCACGAGGAACTGCAGGCGATTCTCTCGCAGCGCATCCGCAGCGAAAAGGTGGCCATCAAGGACATCAAGCTCCGCACCTTCATTGCCGAAGGAAATACGCGCAACGACCTGGCCGCCCACGTTTACGACATCACCTATGGCAGTCTGGTGCCTTATGAGGACAATCTGGTGATTATCGACGACAGCATTGTGCGCGGCACGACTCTCCGGCAGAGCATCATCGGCATTCTCGACCGCCTGCATCCGCGGAAGATTGTCATTGTCTCCTCCTCGCCCCAGGTGCGCTACCCCGACTATTACGGCATCGACATGGCCAGCCTCGACCAGCTCATCGCCTTCCGCGCCGCCGTGGCCCTGCTCCGGGAACGGGGCATGGAGCACCGCATCCATGAGGTCTACGCACAGTGCAGGGAACAGCTCTCCCTGCCGAAGGATCAGCGCATCAATGCGGTAAAGGGCATTTACGAACCCTTCACCGACGAGGAGATTTCGGACAAGATGGTTGAACTCCTCAAACCTGAAACGGTGCAGACCCAGGTGAAAATCGTTTTCCAGACACAGGAGGGCCTGCATACGGCCTGCCCCCGGCATCCCGGCGACTGGTACTTCAGCGGCGACTATCCCACGCCGGGTGGCGTCAAACTGGTGAACGAGGTCTTCCTCCGTTACTACGAGGCCAACTTCATGAAATAAATCCGGGCGTCCGGCCTTGGCGGCAGCGCCTTTCTCCCCTGCCCTGCCCGAAAACGGCGAGGCCCGATGATTGTAAACATCATCGGGCCTCGCTGCGTTTATGCCTTCCGGCAATCCCCGTAAGCGTTTTTATCTGACAAAGAGGAGTTCCCTGTATTTGGGCAGTGTCCACATTTGGTCGTCAACCATCAGTTCCAGTTTGTCGATGTGGTAGCGTATCTGTTCCAGCATCGGCGAAATGGTGTCGTGATAGGCGATGGCCTTCTCGCGTTCGCTTTCTATCCTGTTGGCCTGCTTCCTGGCTTCCACCATGGCGTCTACGTGCTCCTTGATGTAAATGGTGTGTTCGGAAATCTTGCGGATGATGGCCACGTTCTCCGACGACAGCTTTTCTGCCTCTTCGGCGGGGAAGATGCCTTTCATCTTGTAGACATTGTCAATCAGCTGGGTCTGGTAGCCGATGGCGATGGGAACGATGTGGTTCATCACCAGGTCACCGAGCACCCGGGCTTCAATCTGTATTTTCTTGGTGTAGGTTTCCCATTTCACATCGTTGCGGGCCTCCAGTTCCTTCCGGTTCATGACGCCGGTCGATTCGAACATCCGGATGCTTTCCGGTGTCAGATATTGGTCGAAGATGACCGGGCAACTGGTTTCGCAGTCGAGTCCGCGGCGCTGTGCCTCTTCCTTCCATTCTTCGCTGTAGCCGTTTCCGTCGAAGCGGATGGGCTTGCACAGCTTGATGTATTTCCGCACCACCTGGAGGATGGCCGACATCTTGGACTCCCCTTTCTCGATGAGTTCGTCCACATCGTGCTTGAAGAGAATGAGCTGTTCGGCCACGGCCGTGTTCAGTGCAATCATGGCGCTGGCACAGTTGGCTTCCGAACCGACGGCGCGGAATTCGAACCGGTTGCCCGTAAAGGCGAAGGGCGAGGTGCGGTTCCGGTCCGTGTTGTCAATCAGCAATTCCGGAATCTGAGGGATGTCCAGCTTCATGCCGAGTTTTCCGCCCAGGGAAATCTGTTCGTCGGTTGCGCTGTTTTCCAGATGATCGAGCACGGTGCTCAGCTGCCGTCCCAGGAAGGAGGAAATGATGGCGGGAGGTGCTTCGTTGGCTCCCAGGCGGTGTGCGTTGGTGGCACTCATGATGGAGGCCTTGAGCAGTCCGTTGTGGCGGTATACGGCCATCAGAGTGTTGACGACGAAGGTGATGAAACGCAGGTTTTCCTCGGCGGTCTTTCCGGGCGCCATCAGCAGAATGCCCGTATCCGTGCCCAGCGACCAGTTGTTGTGCTTTCCCGAACCGTTCACGCCCTTGAACGGCTTTTCGTGCAGCAGCACGCGGAAGCCGTGTGTGCGGGCCACTTTCCGCATGAGCGACATGATGAGCATGTTGTGGTCGACGGCGAGGTTGCATTCTTCGAAGATGGGTGCCAGCTCAAACTGGTTGGGCGCTACCTCGTTGTGGCGCGTCTTAACCGGAATGCCCAGTTCCAGCGCCTGTATTTCAAGGTCCTTCATGAATGCGGCCACACGTGTGGGTATCGCACCGAAATAGTGGTCCTCCAACTGCTGGTTCTTTGAGGCTTCATGCCCCATCAGCGTACGCCCGGTGAGCAGCAGGTCGGGGCGTGCCGCATACAAGCCTTCGTCCACCAGGAAGTATTCCTGTTCCCATCCCAGATAGGCCATGACTTTCTTTACGTCCGGGTTGAAGTAGTGGCAGACGTCTACGGCCGCCTTGTCTACGCTTCGCAAGGCTTTCAGCAGAGGGGTCTTGTAGTCAAGCGATTCACCGGTGTAGGCAATGAACACGGTGGGGATGCACAACGTATCGTCGACGACGAATACGGGGGAGGAAGGGTCCCATGCGCTGTATCCTCTCGCCTCGAAGGTGTTGCGGATGCCGCCGTTGGGGAACGAGGATGCATCAGGCTCCTGCTGAACCAGCAGTTTCCCGGAGAATTCTTCCATCATGCCGCCCTTCCCGTCGTGTTCGACAAAGGCATCGTGCTTTTCGGCCGTACCTTCCGTCAGCGGCTGGAACCAGTGGGTGTAGTGGGTGGCTCCCAGTTCCATGGCCCATTTTTTCATGCCGTCGGCCACCTTGTCGGCAATGTCGCGGTCCAGCGCCACACCGTTGTCCATGGCATCTACCAGCCGGTTGTAGACGGAGGTGGGCAGATACTTGAACATCTTCTCGCGGTTGAACACGAATTTGGCAAAATACTCACTGGGACGCTCCGATGGCGTCGGCACGTCCAGCGGTTTGCTTTGAAAAGCTTTTTCTACGACTCTGAATCTTAATTTGGACATAATGCTTTGGTTTTATGCTGGTTGTATGAATTTCTGATGAATGTGAGTCCGGTATAATGATTTATCCCCGGGGGCATTGTATGCTGTTGCCGCATCACGGTTTCACAATCCTACTGACAGAAAATTCTAAA